>Ga0209063_1000044_pt1 | contig 152913 bp, 154 predicted proteins | sample KloWWTmeKNB19Kit_FD_187177 | JGI IMG/M metagenome (GOLD analysis project Ga0209063, IMG submission 187177) | Active sludge microbial communities from Klosterneuburg, Austria, studying microevolution and ecology of nitrifiers - Klosterneuburg... | ecosystem: Engineered > WWTP > Aerobic digester... | reverse complement strand
TGGGTTGAATTTCCAGTATATCGGCTGCTGATCGCGCTGTAACTTCCAACAAAAAATATTCCAATAACCTTGATTGCGTTTTCTTTAATAATCTACAATGACTTATCTTCATTAAATTAGCTTATCAGTTAAACTAATCTACTACAGTTCCAGATCTTATGATAAACACTACACAGTTTACAGAATAGTCTCACAAAAAATGACAAATAAACTGGAATCATAATAAAAGTAGCCGCGCTATCACCATAAAAAATTCAACTCGTTAGCGTTCCTTGGCGAAATAACGGTTGTTTTTTCACCACCATCCACACTCATTCCTTTTCTTTGAAATACTCCACTGATTGGCGAGACAATTTCTGACCGTATTCGATACCTTTTTGCTTCGACATTGACGGACAATGGTTTATCATCAATTCACTCATTGATCCTTCAAGATCATCAAATAAATCCATAGATTTTATGAAGCAGGATGTGATTGTAATTGGTGCAGGTATCATCGGACTTGCAACTGCTGAACAACTTTTGTTGTTAGGTGCGGAAGTTACCTTAGTGGAGCGTAATAAAGTTGGTCTGGAATCTTCTTGGGCGGGAGGAGGCATTTTATCGCCGTTGAATCCCTGGGAGTATCCGGACGATTTCACACGATTTACTAATTACAGCGCCAGCATGTTTCCGCAGTGGATTGCAAGATTGCATCAGGCTTCAGGAATTGATCCGCAATATATACGTTCCGGCATGCGGGTTTTACCGCCTTTCGACAAGAATATTGTCGAAAATTGGTGCAAGCGGCACGAAGTTAGGTTGGAGTTTGAAGATATATTGCCGACAGATATAGCCGTGAATCGTCAAGATCATTTGGAAGTTTCAAACAACGACAATCAATCTGCAATCCTGCCGGAGATTGCTCAAGTTCGTAACCCCACATTACTGAAAGCATTACATGAAAGGATTTTGCAGTTAGGTGGACGGATCATAGAAAACTGTTCTGTGGATCGGTTCAAAACACTTAACCACAAAATTTGCGCGCTAGACACTTCACAAGGCGAGATGGTTTCGGACCATTATGTGTTGTGTGCGGGCGCATGGAGTCAACAATTATTGGATCAACATGCCTCTAACATTCACATTAAGCCGATCAAAGGACAAATGCTTTTATTCAAATTTGATCAGCCTCCCATTGATAGGATTTTAGTCAAAAAAGATATTTATATGATTCCACGCCAAGATGGTTATCTGCTGGTTGGGAGCACGCTCGAAGACGTTGGATTTGATAGGAAAATTACCACTTCAGCACGAGAGTATTTGCTGGCAAAAGCTCAAGAAATTCTTCCGGTCCTCAATGCGATGCCCATCATAAAACAGTGGGCAGGCTTGCGTCCCGCTTCAACCAGCCCTTTACCTTTTATTGGTAGGCATCCAATCTTACGGAATCTTCTGATTTGCACCGGGCATTTTCGTTACGGCATTACCCTCGCACCTGCCAGCGCTGAAATTCTAGTGAATGAAATGACAGGTCATGCACAGAATTTTGACGTCAGTCTGTTTCAGCCGAAGTAGTATTTTGGGCTTAAAAAGGTAATTTGAATCCCGGTGGCAACCCTAAGCCGCTAGTCAGTTCTGCCATTTTGGTTTGAGTCGTTGATTCCACTCGGCGCACGGCGTCATTGAAAGCCGCCGCCACCAAATCCTCGAGCATTTCTTTGTCCTCGCCAATCAGGCTTTTATCGATATCTATCTTTTTCACGTCATAACGACAAGTCATGATTACCTTTACCATGCCCGCACCGGATTGCCCTTCTATCTCGATTGCAGCGAGTTTTTCTTGCATCTGTTTCATATTTTCCTGAACCATTTGCGCCTGTTTCATCATATTACCTATATTGCCACGCATTATGAGTCTCCTTTATTTTCAATAGGTTTAATCGAAGAAATGATTAATTTTGCATCGAAGTTTTCAATCAATTGTTGCACGACAGGATCTTTTTCAATATTAGCAATTGATCGCGCTTGTTTTTCTTTTGCTTCAATCTGCTGTGCAGTTAACGGTGTTATCCCTGTTAACGTGCCGATGCAAAAATTAAGTGTTATGGGTTTGTTAAAAAAATGATTAAGTGCAGCTTGAAGTTTATCCTGATATTTCTTTTCGAGGAGATGCTTGTGTATTTCCGGCACATAAATTTCTATTTTCTCCGGCAAGGAAAATTTTGCTTCACTATGTTGCACAAGCATTTTAGACATCCCCGATAAGTTCAGTCGCGATACTAGATTCGTCCAGTCCCAATCAACGAATGCGGGATCACTATTAGCAGCACTCTCATGTTCAAGTTTTTTTTCTATGTGTTTTGGAGAGGAATTATGAATCGGTGCTTCCGATTTACGCGTCTCATTTTTAACGGTTGTCGATACTGGATGATTTTTTTCCTGCACAAAATCATCCGAGGTAAAAGCAAGCATACGCATCATTGTCATCGTGAATCCCACATATTCATCCGGCGCAAGACTTAACTCATTGCGCCCATGAAGGGCGATTTGATAAAACAATTGAATATCCTCGTCTGAGAATGCCTTTGCCAATGAAGCGACTACCTTATGTTCCACGTCATCTGGATTGAGAACATCGGGAATAGTTTGCATCAATGCAATACGATGTAACAAGGACGCAAGATCTTGCAATACAAAATCAAACGATAGGCATCGCGCTTCAATTTCATCCGCGATCGATAAGATCTTCACGCCATTGTTTTGCGCCAAAGCATTCAATAACTCAATCAGATAATCTTGATGTGTAATACCCAGCATGTCCCTTACATTTTCTTCTGCAATATTACCTTCGCTATAGGCTATCGCCTGGTCTAATAAACTGAGGCCATCACGCATACTGCCTTGCGCAGCGCGGGCGATCAATTGCAAGGCAGGATAAACATACGGTATATTTTCTTGCGTAAGAATGTATTTCAGATGATCGGCAATTTGCTGCTGTGGAATTTGCTTTAAATTAAATTGTAAGCAACGTGATAAAACGGTAATGGGTATTTTCTGCGGATCCGTCGTTGCCAGTACAAACTTAACATGTGCTGGCGGTTCTTCCAAAGTCTTTAACATGGCATTGAAAGCAGATTTGGACAGCATGTGCACTTCATCGATCAGATAGATTTTGAAACGACCACTGGTAGGGGCATATACTGCACTTTCAAGTAGCTCCCGCATGTTGTCCACTTGCGTATTTGATGCGGCGTCTAGTTCTACCAAATCGATAAAATTACCGCTATCAATTTGCGTACAAATCGTACAAATCCCGCAAGGTGTTGCCGTTATGCCCGTTTCACAATTAAGCGATTTAGCAAGAATCCGCGCGATCGTTGTTTTACCTACACCACGAGTACCCGTGAGTAAATAGGCATGGTGCAATCGATTTTGTTGCAAAGCATTGGATAAAGCTTTTACTATGTGCTCTTGACCCGTGAGCTGCGAGAAATCTTTGGGGCGCCACTTCCGCGCCAGTGCTTGAATATGAGACACGTTCAAATGAGTGCAATTAAACGGTATAGGTATATCGAATCAATATCTATCAATGAAGTGTAAGCCTAATAGTCTATCGCATTAACAATTGGGTGGCGAGCCAGACCCCCGGCACTCGCAATAAATAGCTGTGGCTGCTTCCTTCCGGACCTGACCAGGTTCACTACCTTGCAATGCGGGGAGGCCCGCCATTGAAATATAAATATAATCAGACTATAAAAGAGATGGAAGTATAACAGGTACAAGATCATTACGACAATTGAATATCAGCATTGTAATTTGAAAAAGAAATTAAGAGGTGTATTGATGATACGGATAAATCACTGATGAGTACGACGAATCGATTATTGATTAGAGCCAGTGATGCGACATCGTGGGTTATGTGCATCCGACGTGTCTGGTTTGATAAGCATCAACCTATCACTGAAGCAAAACCCGATGCCTTTATGCAATTTCTTTTTGAAGCGGGATTGGCGCATGAAGCATCGATCCTCAAAAGATTGTCGGAACAGTATCTGGTTTGCCGAGCAAATTCGGCAGAACATACCTTAGAACTGATGGAACAAGGCGCACAGGTTATTTACCAAGGCCGACTTGTGGATTCAGAGATGCATCTCATAGGCTATCCTGATTTTTTGATTCGGGATGACAATGGGCAGTATCAAGCGGCGGATGTAAAACTTTCACTCAGCGAAAATAAGAAAACGACTCAAATACAACTGGGAGTTTATCGACGTTTGCTAAAAAACGATTTACCCGCAATTGTTTATCTAGGGGATAACCGTATTGCGCAGTTAACGGGTGATGATGTGGACGTTTCAGTCGATCAATTTTTGGTAAGCATGAAGCAACTTATCACAGACGCCCAACCGCCAACGGTTCGGTATAGCTATAGCCGCTGTGAAACATGCCCCTATATCAATCGCTGTCTACCAGAATTTGTACGCAAAGAAGAAACGTCATTGTTGTATGGTGTCGATGGAAACATGGCGGATCAACTGGCGCAAATCGATATTTCTACGATATCCCAGTTAGCAAAAAGTGATGCAGCTTTCATTCCCGATTTACCTCATCTAAGAAATCAACGTAAGAAAATAAGAGCTATTGTGCAAGCTCAATCGTATTTGACGGGAAAAATATTTCAGCTTGAACCAATCGATTTGCCTGAAGGAATATGGATTCATTTTGATATCGAAGACGATCCGATGACAAATAGCCGCGTTCGTCATGTCTATCTATGGGGTTTTCTGATACCTTCTTATACTAAAACTTCATTTGAATATGTGTGGAGCGACAATGAAAGCAGTGATTACCAAGGTTGGATCAGTTTCTTGCAGAAAATCGAAGATTACCGCCAACGCTACACTTCGATCGTGATCGCTCATTATTCCAATCATGAAAAAGCGACCATCAAAAAATATGCGCAGCGCTATGCGATGGAAAACGATAAAACCGTAGCTTGGTTATTGGGCGATGAAAGCCCTCTTTATGATTTGCAAAAACCAATTCTTAATAGCCTGATTTTGCCTATACCAAGATATGGTCTAAAAGATATTTGCAAGAATCCTAATTTGGTCAATTTTCAGTGGGAAAATGATGAATCGGGGTCGCAATGGTCAGTCGTGCAGTTTAAGAAATTTCAATCAGAAAATGATTTAACGATTAAAAACGCTATTAAAGAAACAATTTTGAGTTACAACCGGGATGACGTTACAGCGACTCGAAAACTTGAAATGTGGCTAAGAGAACTAAATTTTCGAAATAACTTTATTGATTAGCGAAAATAAAAAAAACGGCCTCAGATAACTGAAAGAGGCCGTTTGATAAATTATTCAATCAATTATTCCTTACCAGCAGGAGCACCCAATCTTTCTCCTTTTTCGTCTGTATACAGGCTTGGTGGTTTAGAACCAGGTTTAGGTTCGCCACAAGCGGTTAGAAAGAGCGCTGCTAAAATCATCGCAAATATTGAATACTTCATTCAAAATCTCCTTTTATAAAAAAAAGCCACTACGAATTTATTTATTTAATATTTTTTACTGCCTTTTCACTATAGGAAATACCATCCACCCCTATTAAATTTGTTTGAGCTTTTCTTATTTACTTCGAGCCATTTCAAAATAACAGTTGAGAGCCTACAGCTTTATTAAGAAATCGAAACTACTGATTTCCCTTTTAGGATAGCACTAAAAAATCTTACATGGAATTAAAAAATATTTATCTACAAAAAATAATAGGCTGGAATTAATCTTTAACGATAAAACACTGGGTAAATATGTGACTTTTAAAGTATTTGTTGAAGGAATCATTAAGGATATAATATTCGCCTGAACAATGGCATTCTTTCAGGATTTTTCTAGTTATTGATTTTATTGACAATAACTTTAATAAAACCTTATATCGCATAATAATGAACACACAGTTTCCCTCTGAAGCAGAAGGCAATTCTCAGGAAAATATAAACGATGAAGATCTCCCGGTAAGAGATCAATTAGAAAATTTTATTTGTAATAACCCTGATTTACCTACATTGGGAAATTCTATTAGCAGTATCGTGCAACTCTCTTCTTCTGACGATCAATCAATAGACCAGCTTACCAATTTAATTCTAGCCGATGTGTCGCTTACCCAGAAAATTATTCGATTAGCCAATACTGTGACTTTCCGAGGTAATTCCAACCAAATAGTGACAAGTATCTCCAGAGCTGTTCAATTGCTAGGACTCGATACTATCAAAGCATGCGCTTTAGCGATGATATTGGTCGACCGTATGCCTGGAAAACAAAGCCAATTCGTGCGAAAAGAATTAATGAATGCTTTGACGGCTAGTTCAATAGGACGCGAACTGGCGAAACAAAGCAGTTTTCCTAACGCTGAAGAAGTAGCTATTGCAGCGTTGTTTAAAAATATGGGACGGTTACTGGTAGCCGCTTTTGATGCTCAGCTTTACAAAGAAACCATGAATGTATTGAAAGAGGGAAAATCTTTAACACAAGCTTCACTTATCACATTAGGTATCAGTTTTGATGCTGTGACCGAAATGGCCATGCGTCAATGGTGCATTCCAGAAGTCATCATCAATGCGATGAAATTAATGCCAGCAAAAACGCTAAAGGCTCCAAAAAATAAACAAGAATGGATGAAACAAGTCGTGGAGTTTAGCGAATCTGCTGCACAACTCGTTACTAATCCCAAAGATTCTAAAGAAAAATCTTTGCAGGAAGCATTACTTGCTCGCTTTGGAAATACTTTAGATTTGAATCCGAATAAATTGGAAGCTTTAGTTTCTGTGGTTAAGGAAGAAGTTCAGGCAATAGGCAGTCAAATCGATATGCAATTATCTGAAAAATCTTCAGATGAATCAGAGCATGACTCAGACCTGAATCAAGTGTTTTATTCCAGTGGTAAACCCCATCATGCTTGTGATTTATTGTTCAGTGGATTGCAAATGCTTGAAGCCTTGGTTTCAACGCCTGATACTAAAATCAATTCAGTGATCTTAATGGCTTTAGAAACACTGCATAAAGGTATGGGATTCAATCTAGCGACAGTTTGTTTAAAAGACGTCAAGACCAACCAGTATCGAGCGCGCCATTTTTTAGGGAAATATGATTCTGAATTGGAAAACAATTTTATTTTTTCAGAGAATGAGCATGATGTGTTTAGTTTAGCGATTAATAAGAATGCGGATTTATTTATTGCTGAGGCAAAAGATGCCAAAGTACAAAACATGCTGCCCGAATGGCATTTAAAATTACTCCCTGCTACGAGTAGTTTTTTAGTGCTTCCACTGGTCGTAGCGAATAAAAAACTCGGACTCTATTATTTCGATCGCCCATGCAAATCGGAAGAAGGTATTTCTAGCGAAGAAATGCGCATCATTAAAGAAATAAAAAAACAAGTACTAACTGCACTGCAAAAAATTGTCGCTGCATAACTTCCTGCATTTATTCAATAGGTATCGATCCTCCATGATGACCTTGTAAGTTGACCCATAGATGTGGCAATCCTAGTTCTTTGAGCCATGCAGTGCCTTGTTCTTCTTTGAGCATTGCAATCGTTGAAGCGCTTCCCGCTACGACACAAAAATCACCAATGACGCTGACAGCAACCATGTAGCTGACTGGCCAGCCTGTTTTAGGATTCAACACATGCCCATAACGTTTACCGTTGAGTGTGATGCATCGTTCGTAATCCCCACTGCTGGCTACTGCACCAGCATATAATTCTACGGTGGTGAGTATCCCATCCGGCTTATTGGGATGACGTATTGCAACGCGCCAGGGGCTTTCATCCGCATGAGGACCAATAATTCTGATATCACCGCCTAAATTAATGACCCCGTGATGAATATCGTTTTGCACACATAAAGATGCAGCGCGATCGACGGCATACTCCTTAACGATTCCGCCAAAATCGATTTCCATTCCTGCGATGGTAAAAGTCAATTTAGGTTTTTGCCAGCGCAAATGATGCCAACCGATCTGAGCAAGGAGTTTTTCGATTATGAGATTATCCGGGATAACACCAGATTTAAAATTCCAGGCGCGCCGTAAAATGCCTGAAGTGATATCAAATAACCCATCGCTTTGTTGATAGCAGGTCGATGCGTAATCTAATAACCCAGAGGTTTCATCATCAACAAGAATTGACCGACCTTGTGCGGCGATCCGATTGATTTTTGATAGCAAACTGTCGTCACGGTAGCGTGAATACTTGGTTTCCAAACGATAAACATCGTCCATGACAATCTTCGCTGCCTGTTTGGCGGATTTTGAATTTTTGGCATAGAGCTGGATAGAGCAAGGCGATCCCATCGCGTTAAAATTGTAGTGATAATAATTCAGACGCGCCATATTCAATTCGTCGATTTATCCCACCGCAGCCATTTTTGCATCGCTCTTAAACCATCCAGTTCGTTAATGACAATGCGATAACGTGCTTAACTAAAAATGATAACTCCAAGTAGCTGCCAACGAACCTTTTCGGTCTAATTGAAACCCATTGAAATCATTACTAACAGGTTGCATCCACTCAAAACCAAAGCGGTTGCCTGCAAATTTTCCGCGTGGAACAGCGGCGTTTAAACCAAAGCCAATATCCCAGAATTGACCACCATAATTTTGTGGAAAATCCATCGGTCCGATACGAGAGCTAAGCGAATCAAAATCTCGGTGAATTGCTCCTTGCCAAGTATAAATTCCACGCACGGAAGCGGTCAGCCAGGGTACCAAATCAACACCACCCCAAACCGAAGTTTGAAAAATATCCCCCAGACGATAGCCGGATTTGTTTTTGTCTTCCATGCGCTTCGTACCACCGACCTGCATGCCCCATGACAATTGTTTTTTTTCGCCTTGATAGGTCAGACTCGGCGTAAAATCCCACGTGCCGCTGCCCAACTGCATGCCAAAATGAATGAGCCCAGAATCAACGCGGTGCATGCGGCGTTGTTCAATATCCACTTTACCGGTCGGCGCACTGAAACCGATACTGATGTGCGCACGATGACCAGGAATATCAAGCAATTTGATTAGACCAGAAAGATAAGTATCCCCAATCGCGCCAGTTTCATGTCCACCAATACCTTGATGTTCATGCGTACCCGGTTTGGCAGGCGGCGCATTAGCCAGTTTACGCAGATTCATATCCATGTCCATAAATGTTGGCATCAGCATGACATTTAACCATTTGGTCGGCGCATACATAATATCGATCATGTGCATATGCATGTTCATTGTACTCGGCGTAAACCGGCAAGGTATGGTATCGCTACAACCTTGATCGATAATGGTTTGATCGATGACAGCATGCGTGCCGTGTTGCATATTACCGTTGGTTTTACCGAGCATGAACCGATATCCCACCATAAAATCACCTTTTGCAGGCAACATATGGCCAAACATAATGCCAGCAGGCGGAACTTTGTGGAATTCATGCGTGCCAGCATGATGGTTTTGATGCGATTGCGCAAACGGAGATCCTGTTGCATCGCTTCTTTCCATATCTACTTTTATCGCCGCATTCGCGACATAATAGTCGAAATCTGCAAAACTACTATTGCCACCACCAATCTGCATCGAACTGGCACGCGTGTAATACTCAAACCCTGTTTCCAATTCAACGCCTTTCCACAAACGCTTGGTTAACGTAAAGCCGCCACTCAATGCGCCGAATCCTGCTAAACGATGATCGCTGGAAAAGCTTTTGGGTAACAACTTAGCGTCGTATGTAATGTATTGTGGTAGGGCAGTTCTAGCAATGGAATCATCGACAGGGTTTCCATTTCTATCGATTAAACTAAAACCATTGCTATCTAAGAAATATTGCTCATTGGGATTATTCCGATCGATATAGATTTGTCGGCCTAAAGTATCCAGTAGCGGTTTGTTAAAAACTTGTCGCGAGAATAAATAATCACTATAGAAATTCGCTGAATCTTGCGAATAGTAGCGAATGCGCGGTGTTAGTGTCCAATTGTTGCCCAGTGGTTGAACCCAACTGGCGTCGAAAGTATGCGTATTCACGCCCCAATCATCGACAGATAGACGATATCCCAGATGTAATGCGGCATTAAAAGTATCAATGTGGTGGATATATTTTGTATTCAGGGCGATTTGATTACGTATATTCGGGCGCTGCTCAAGCAAGGCTCGCACATCTCCCGTAATTAATCCTGAAGAATTGTTTAGATCGGCCGGATTAACAAAAATCACCGACATGACTTTATACGGATTTTCCAAAAAACCATGGCTATGCGTATAACCAATACTGGCATCAATCAACGAGTTCTTGGTCAGCACTTGAGTCAATCCAACATTAGCAACCCAATCGGAACGGCTGCCGCGTAAAATGTCCGACCCCGTCGCGCCGCCTTTTCGGATAATCTGATCTTGATAAGCGGTTTTGGTGATATAAGGCGCTGGATCGTGATCTAATATCGCGCCAATTTCACTATCGGTATAGCCACCATTGAGCTTCAATGTTGTCATTTTTTGGTTAAAATCCATCCGTCCACCGATACTTCCAAAGCTGGATTTATAGTCTTTTTCCCGGGAAAACCCGCCACTGACATTAATTGCAGCTTCATTCCATTCGTGACTCAAACCGAAAGTTGCTTGACGACGAGTTTCTGGCGATGCCGAAGACATCACCAGTACCGAGCGCGGATCAACTGCACCTGTAAATTGTTTAGTTAAAGGGTCCCGACCCATTGGATTCAAATCATGATCCAGCAATACCTTGCTATTAATCAAGGGAGATGCGCCGACGATAACTTGATTAATAGTTAAAGGCCGGTTACCACCATCGGTACCCAGTGGCGTGGTAGTAATAGGGGTTGCACCTGACCAAGTGTCTTGTGTATAACCGAAGGAAAATTTAGTGCGATCAGTCAGGGAAAAAATACCGCTACCGTGTAATACATCTGCGCTGATGGGAGCGTATTTAGTCGGGACACCGTACAAATTACGAGCCCCTTCTTCGTAACGGCCATATTGAAAATTAATACGATCACCTGGTGCTGCTTGAACCGTAGATGGCATCAATAAACCTGGCAATACCAGTGCGGCGGAAGTTAGTGCATGTAGCGTGGTTCTGGGTTTTGCTGCAATAAATCGCGAGTCTTCTAATGATTTGACCCGATGAGCGTTTTTACGGCAGGAGTTTGGCAATTTATCAAGCTACTTTACAGATAGGACGGGTGATAATAAATAAACTATAGTTGTTGGCTGATTCAGCTAATAGCAGCCGCAACCGCCCCCACCGGATGAAGATTTATGGCTCGGAGCGGCTTCGCGACTACTGTAATTATGCGCTTGGAAATCGCTTTGCAAAGGATTCGGATCAATTTCCATCGAGGCTTTGGCAAGATTTCCTCGTTCCCAAACAGCAACATTGACGCATCCTGTCAGAAAAAAACAGAAAAAAATTGTAGCTAAAAGTAAACCGATATTTACGGTATTAAGCATTAATTTTTATAGTGCTTCTAATAAATATGCAAGTCGGCTTAATCATTTAATTGTTTTCCGGCGCTTCCTGTAACAATTCTGTGACCAAACTGCGTAATTTTTCAGACTCATCCATTCTAAACCCTTTATGAATATGACGAATCTTACCATTTTTATCAATAATGACGGACGTTGGCATTGCCATGACTTGCAACTCTTTCGCACACTGTTTACTTGGATCGGCGAGGACTGAAAATTGCACAGGATATCTTTCTAAGAATTTTTCTGCATCGCTGACTTTCTCGTCTAGATTGACACCAATGACGTGTAAACCCTGATCTTTCAATTCGTTATTGAGTTGGTTCATGAAAGGAAAAGATTTTACGCACGGCGGACACCAAGAAGCCCAAAAATCGATATAAATCACTTTTCCTTTCAATTCATCCAGTTTCTTCGCAGATTCACCATTGAGCAACGTTAGCGAACAAGAACTGGAGACAAGTTCCAAGTGATCGGCGTGTGCGACGTTAATCAATACGCTATGAGATATAAGCACCAAGATAAATAATAATTTTTTTAAATTCATATCGTTTTACCAACAGCAACCATAATATAGTTACTAGTTATGGTGTAAAATTATTCAAATTGCTTCACAAGAATTTCTGTATCTGAGTGTGAGCCAGTAACAGTCTTGCAGTGATAGGATACGAGAAATGATCTCAATCCTTGGCCGGTTTTATTGACCAATATTTGGTAGACACCGTTTCCACCATGCACACTTACAGCTGGACTAAATTGACCATCACCCGAAACTGTATCCGTGGTATTTGCGGCCCGATCGCCTTTGATAACTTGCATATTAACTAACAAGCCTGGAACGGGGGGCGAAGTATCTTGAACGCTGATTTCAAGGTAATCGGTAGGATTATTTCCTTCATTTGCACATGTCACCAGTGCATAACCTGTAAAACTTGCAGATTCACCCATTGTGGCACCAGCATCATGTGCATTAGAAAAGGACGCAAATGACGCTAACGCAACAAAAGCGGTGCTGTTGATAAAGCGGTTGAATTGTATTTTTAACATTTTTATTATCCTATTAATTTTATAATAATTTTATTGCATGCTACAAATCTCCATTTTATGAATTTTAATAAAAACAAAAGCGAACCCATTAAAAAGGTTCGCTTTTGTTAAAAATAAAATGGATTTCTTTCTGATTCATCTCGCAATTACTGTTTTGGCCAAACTTGTTGACCTTCATAAATAATACGCATATCACGGTTCAATTGATTAGCCGAAGGTTTTACCACGACTTCTTCACCCGTACCACAAGAAGCAGGTAAAGGTGTGATGCTGCGATTTACCGTTAAAGTAGCCGGTGAATCAGAGGCATGCGCACCTTCAATCTGATAAATAGAGCCTACCGTAGGCGTCCAAAACATCACGCTTTGATCACTAAATCCTGCTGCATCAGTTATTTGACAAATATCAGCAATACTGACGACAAATTGAACGCTTTTAGCACACGATTCCGGTTTAATAATAACACCTGCTGTTGCTATTGGAACGACCGCACGAAATCCGGCTTTCAAACCTTTACCGCCCCCCGTCCAAAATCCTAGTTTATTGCCTAAAGAATCTTTGATGTAATCTTCCAAAGGAAAAATGCTTTTATCCTGAATTTTCGTAACAGGACTACCCCAGTTTGTTACATAATCCTCTAATTTTCCACTATAAGGTTGTCCATTAACTGTGATGGTGGAGTCCTTGCCATCGGGAAATACGACGACTGTCCCTAAAGTGTCAATAGTGGCTGCATTAGTAGCTGCATCTCTACATCCATGACCGATGACTACCGCATTGTAATCGCTGCCATGTGTTGCATTATTTTCACTGATTATCGGGGTTTTTAGGCGTGTATGCGCGGAAGCAGTTTGATATACCGTTGTTAATCCTGTCACGATGATTAGTGCAAAAATATTTAACTTATTTATTTTATTCATATCCAGAGAATTCTAACATTAAAATTTTTTATGACGTCTCGATAACAGAAAATCTCGCTGTTTCATTAGACAAATAAGCGAGATTTTCTATCATCAATCTAGTAGAGCGAATTGTTAAGGCTTAGGCCACACTTGTGTACCATTGAACTTAATCGGCATATCACGATTGATTTGTGCTGCTGACGGTCTCATTTCAACAACAGTGCCTTTTCCATTACACGATGCCGGTAATGCCGACGCACGTTTAAATGTCAAAGTAGCTGGGCCACTGTTTCCGGATGGATCCGCGGGATCGTCTGCTCTGTCATAAGGGGTATCCAGATTGCTATGGGTCCAAAAATTAACAGAATCCGCACTAAAGCCAGAAATCGGCGTGATTTGGCAGATATCTGCAATTGAAACATAGACCTTAACGCTAGCGGCGCATGAGTCGGCTTTAAAAGTTGCTGCGCTGACTCGGAAAGGAATATATGCTGTTAAATGGTGTGGTAATGAATTGCCGCCGCCCGACCAAAATCCCACAACGTTTTCTTTGTCATCTTCTTTTTCTTCTTGGAATGTAAACACAGCGGTATTATAAATTTGTTGATTCAAGTTGCCCCAATTTTCAATGAAATCGGTAATTTTTCCAGTATATGCGGCCCCATCGACAGTAACCGTAGAATCCGCGCCATCAGGAAATACGACGCTCGTGCCAATCACATTGTTCTCGCCGCAACCATGCCCGATGACGAGGTTATTTGAAGTACGAACACCTTCAGTAACTTCAGGCACTTCTAGTCGGGTATGTGCTAAAAGACTGGTACTCATAAATGCAACGGTTGTGGCAAATACTGTCGCTGCGGCCAGTGTTAATTTGAAATTTTTATGCATCACATCTTCCTATCAATGTTTGTTTAAATGTTATTGTTTTGTCCCTAAGAGCCTCTAAAAAACTTCTAAACAAGGCCTCGTCCATTGATTATGTTGCGGGAATATGAAAATAGCAATGCGACAAAATGTCGCACCTGCGACAATTGATTTTTTACAGAAAAACTGCTAGCGAGCTATGATTTTCAATCTCTGTCAAGATCTCACTTAGTAGTTTGTCTCTTACGGGTCGCCTTATTGGATAGTTATACTGGTTTTTCCATCTATTTTAGATGTTTTGCACTTATATTTAAGCTGTACGATAATAAAATCTAATCATCATCGATTAAGTTTTATTACGGATTAAAGAAAAAGCGTGTGGCGATGTTATTAAAAAATACAATCAAAGAATTTTCAAATCAACTTGGCGATAAGGATTCACTTTTAGATGTGAATTATCCGAGAATAGCGGAGAAGATTTTACTGCATTGGGGATACAAGGAATTTTATCCATTCATCGAAAAATTACTCGTCGTAGAAAAAGATCGAAACAGGCAGGGATTTCCACTCGAAGTATTAGAAGAAATATTTTTATTACAGGAAATTCACGAAAAAAAATTCCCTGCAACTCGATCTTCTATTGATAAACGCTGAAATTCCTTGTCATTCGATCAACCTTGACGTAATCACCGAAATCAACCCTAATTTAGAAATTTGACGTGATCGCTTATTGAGCTGCGTGATAAAATGCGCAGCTTAATTCCATTTCATTACCATGAGTCCTTCCGCTATTACCGCATTATCACCGTTAGATGGACGCTATTTTGCAAAAGTAGACGCTTTACGGCAATATTTCAGCGAATTCGCCTTAATTCGTTACCGAGTTCAAGTAGAAATAGAGTGGTTCATCGCCCTGAGTAACGAGCCTAACATTACCGAAGTTCCTTCTTTGTCATCGCAGGCCAAGTCATTTCTCAATCAATTATCCAACGATTTTTCGGTCGCCGATGCGGAAAGGGTCAAAACCATCGAGGCAACCACTAACCATGATGTTAAGGCCATTGAATATTGGTTAAAAGAATTGCTGGTTAAAAATCCTGAAATTGCGCAATCGATGGAATTTATCCATTTTGCGTGTACATCAGAAGATATTAATAACCTCGCTTATGCCTTGATGCTCCAATCCAGCCGAGAGCATGTGATGCTGCCTGCTTTGGATAGAATTATCAATCGCTTAATGGAGCTAGCCCATCAGCTCGCGGATGTCCCAATGCTGGCACGTACTCATGGTCAACCAGCAACACCCACCACATTAGGTAAAGAACTTGCTAACGTGATTTATCGTTTGCAGCGCGCTAGAAAGAAATTGGCTGAAGTGAGTATTCTAGGAAAAATCAATGGCGCTGTCGGTAACTATAACGCACATCTTTCGACTTATCCTGATATCGATTGGGAAACATTTGCGCGACAGTTTGTTGAAAAGCTGGGTTTAGAGTTCAATCCATACACGACACAAATCGAACCCCACGACATGGTGGCTGAATTATTTGATGCCTACGCAAGAATCAATACGATCTTGTTGGATTTGAATCGCGATATTTGGGGTTATATTTCATTAGGCTATTTCAAGCAAAAAATGAAAGCAAATGAGGTAGGTTCGTCGACAATGCCGCATAAAGTCAATCCGATCGATTTTGAGAATGCTGAAGGAAATTTAGGTATTGCGAATGCCTTATTGCGCCATTTTAGTGAAAAATTACCGATTTCTCGATGGCAACGCGATTTAACCGACTCAACCGTATTGCGTAATATTGGCGTTGCTTTAGGTCACACCCTGCTGGCTTATGATTCTTGCTTAAAAGGGTTGAATAAACTCGATGTCAATTTGATTAAGTTACAAGACGATTTAGACAACGCTTGGGAAATTCTAGCTGAACCCATTCAAACGGTAATGCGCCGCTATCAAATCGCGAATCCATACGAGCAATTGAAAGCACTGACGCGTGGGAAAGAAGGTATCACCCAGGAAGCATTGCATCAGTTCATCAATAACCTAAAAATCCCTGAATCCGAAAAAACTCGGTTACTTGCACTCAAACCTTCGAATTACTTGGGTCAGGCTGTTTCTTTAGCAAAAAGAATTGCAGAATAATGCTATTCCACCAATGATTTAGTGTGTCTTCCGAAAGCAATTATTCTATTTTTAATAAAAAAACCAAATTATTTTTATAAATGCTCTTGAAATCAGCCCAAGTGCCCTAATATCGCTTTCATTAAACATTAGGAGGCCGAATGCAACCCCCAGAAAATCCAAATAATTCAGAAAATAACGAACTATCTAAGCCAATGGATGGAGACGAAACAAAAATTCCAGGCATGAGTAGTGATGCAACAGTTCAAACGACAGCTGTTGATAATGCTGCCCCTACTCTTGAGCAACAACTAAAGGAAGCTGAAACCAAGGCGGCCGAACATTATGATGCTTGGGTGCGCGCCAAAGCGGAAACCGAGAATATTCGCAAACGTGCACAAACTGATGTGACCAATGCGCATAAATATGCGATCGAGAATTTTTCCAATGCGTTATTGGATGTAATGGATAGCTTAGATGCGGCTTTGGCAATCGAAAATGCCACCATCGAAAGTTATAAAAATGGGATGGAGCTCACGCATAAACAATTATTAACTGCTTTTGATAAATTTGGCATCAGCGTTATCAACCCCAAAGAAGAAAAATTTGATCCGCACCAACATCAAGCGATGTGCATGGTTGACTCGGAACTTGCCCCTAATACAGTAGTGCAGGTCATGCAAAAAGGATACAAACTGCAAGACAGAATTTTGCGTCCCGCGTTGGTGTCGGTATCCAAAACAGCGGAAGCTTGAATTTATTAAAACCATCTCTATTTATTCATTAATTCATTGAGTTTATTTTTATAAGGATCTAAACATGGGAAAAATCATCGGTATCGATTTGGGTACAACTAATTCGTGTGTATCCGTGATGGAAAGCGGCAATCCGAAGGTGATCGAAAACTCCGAAGGCACCAGAACAACGCCTTCAATAGTTGCCTATACAGAAGATGGTGAAGTTTTAGTTGGCGCATCCGCCAAACGGCAAGCAATTACCAATCCTAAAAATACACTATTTGCGGTGAAACGACTGATAGGTCGTCGTTTTGATGAGGAAATGGTACAGCGCGACATCAAAATGGTGCCGTATAGCATTGTCAAGGCCGACAATAATGATGCCTGGGTTGAAGTCCGCGGCAAGAAAATCGCACCGCCGGAAGTTTCCGCGCAAGTTTTGATGAAAATGAAAAAAACTGCCGAGGATTATTTAGGCGAGCCTGTAACGGAGGCCGTTATTACCGTGCCAGCTTATTTTAACGATTCACAACGGCAAGCCACAAAAGATGCAGGTCGCATTGCTGGTCTCGAAGTTAAACGGATTATCAACGAACCAACCGCCGCGGCATTGGCGTTTGGTTTGGATAAAAAAGAAGGCGATCGCAAAATCGCCGTTTACGATCTGGGCGGCGGCACCTTTGATATTTCTATCATTGAGATTGCCGAAATTGATGGCGAACATCAATTTGAAGTATTGGCTACCAATGGCGATACGTTTTTAGGTGGCGAAGATTTTGATTCACGAGTGATTGAGTATTTGGTCGACGAATTCAAGAAAGAAACCGGCATTGATCTGAAAAAAGACATGTTAGCGTTACAACGTCTGAAAGATGCTGCGGAAAAAACCAAAATTGAATTGTCATCCAGCCAGCAAACCGAGGTGAATTTGCCTTACATCACGGCAGATGCTTCTGGACCTAAACATTTGGCCGTAAAAATTACCCGCGCAAAACTGGAAAGCCTAGTTGAAAACTTGATCGACCGCACTGTGGGACCTTGCCGTACCGCAATTAAAGACGCTGGTTTAACCGCATCTGATATTGATGATGTGATTCTGGTCGGCGGACAAACCCGTATGCCGAAAGTACAAGAAAAAGTGAAAGAGATTTTCGGTAAGGAACCACGTAAAGACGTTAACCCTGACGAAGCAGTCGCGGTAGGCGCCGCAATTCAAGGCGGCGTATTGAAAGGTGACGTCAAAGACGTGCTGCTACTCGATGTAACACCGTTGTCATTAGGCATCGAAACGCTGGGTGGTGTAATGACCAAACTGATTCAGAAAAACACCACGATTCCAACCAAAGCGCAGCAGGTGTTCTCAACGGCAGAAGACAATCAAACCGCTGTTACCATCCATGTGCTTCAAGGCGAACGTGAAATGGCGTCGGGCAATAAAAGTTTGGGGCAATTTAATTTGAGCGATATTCCTCCAGCAGTACGCGGCATGCCTCAAATTGAAGTGACATTTGATATTGATGCTAATGGCATTTTGCATGTTTCAGCGAAAGATAAAGCAACTGGTAAAGAAAATAAAATCAAGATTCAAGCCAGTTCTGGTCTATCAGATGCGGAAATCGATCGCATGGTAAAAGATGCTGAAGCGCACGCGGAAGAAGATCACAAAATTTTAGAATTGGTTTCGAGTCGCAACCAATGTGACTCTATGATTCATTCGGTCAAAAAATCATTGAAAGAGTATGGCGAGCAACTCAATGATGAAGAGAAATCTAAAATTGAAGCAGCGTTGAAAGAAGCGGAAGATGTTCTTAAAACCGACAAAAAAGAGGATATCGATGCAAAAACGCAAGCTTTGGCTGAAGCATCCCATAAACTAGCCGAAAAAATGTATCAAAAAGATGGCGGTGATCAACAAGCTCAAGCGCAGCCTGGCGCAGGCGCTTCTTCATCTTCGAGTAAGCAAGAAAAACCTGTAGAAGGTGAAGTTGTTGATGCAGAGTTTGAAGAAGTGAAAGATAAAAAGTAAGTTATTGTTGCTCTCGTTCGCAACGCAGAAAATGCAAAATAGACATAAAGTCTTTTGCATTCTCTGCGTTTTAGCGTTTAACAACAATTTTATTTATGTTGATTTTTAATCGTGTATCGATAGTTTGGAACCAATATGCCTAAGCGTGATTATTACGAAGTACTCGGGGTTAACCGCAATGCGGATGAAGAAACGATCAAAAAAGCTTATCGTAAGATGGCGATGAAACACCATCCAGATCGTAACGCGGGCGACGTAAAATCCGAAGAAAAATTTAAAGAAGCTAAAGAGGCTTATGAAATATTAACTGATGCGAATAAGCGCTCCGCTTACGATCAATTTGGTCACGCTGGAGTAGACGCTAGCGCCGGTGGCAGAGACGGCGCGCAAGGATTCTCAGATGCTTTTAGCGATATTTTCGGAGACATATTTGGAACACGTGGCGGACGATCCAATATGCACCGCGGTTCTGACCTTCGCTACAACATGGAAATCTCCTTAGAACAGGCAGCTCGAGGATCGGAAACAAAAATCCGCATTCCTACCATGGAAACCTGTGAAACATGTCACGGGGATGGCTCTAAACCAGGCTCCTCACCAAAAACATGCCCTACTTGTAATGGACATGGTCAAGTAAGAATGCAGCAAGGTTTTTTTTCGATACAACAAACCTGTCCCAAATGTCAGGGAAATGGCAAAATTATTTCTAATCCGTGTAATACCTGTCATGGATCTGGACGCATCAAACAACATAAAACTTTAAATGTAAAAATTCCGGCTGGCGTGGATGATGGTGATCGTATTCGTATTTCAGGCGAAGGCGAATCGGGCATCAACGGTGGCCCTCCTGGCGATTTATACGTGGTAGTGAACTTGTCAGCCCATTCTGTTTTTCGCCGAGACAATGATGACTTGCATTGCGAAATTCCGATTAGTTTTAGCGTCGCCGCATTAGGAGGAGAAATTGAGGTACCGACTCTGGAAGGACATGCGAAAATAAAAATCCCTGCCGAAACGCAGACTGGAAAGATTTTTCGTTTACGTGAAAAAGGCATCAAGGGGGTACGCAGCTCTAGCAAAGGAGATTTGCTATGCCATGTAATTGTCGAGACGCCGGTTAAACTAACGTCTCGACAAAAAGAATTATTGGAAGAACTGGAATCAATCAGCCTACAAGATGGCTCAAGACATAGCCCACGCGCTAAATCTTGGATGGATAAGGCGCGCGAATTCTTTTCTGAAAAATAATATTTTTTGTGATGCGAAAAGGTTATTTATAAATTCCGACGAAGAATTTTACCGTTTCTTTTAATCCATCCATAAATTGATGTGTCGGCGTATAACCGATCAAGGTATGAGCTAAAGAAATGTCTGCTAAGGAATTGCGTATATCTCCAGCGCGTGGCTCACGATAAATCGCTTCATGTTCAGATTGCAACATTTCTTTAATTGCACTGTACATAAAATTAACTGTAAATTTCTCACCCACTGCTACATTGATTACTTTGCCAAACGCTTGCTCATTTTCGCAAAATAAACCTCGTATGTTAGCCTGAACAGCGTTGTCAATAAAAGTGAAGTCCCGAGTTTGCTCACCATCACCATTGATATACACGGGTGTATTATTGAGTATACCTTTTACAAAAAGCGGGATGACCGCAGCATAAGGTCCATTAGGGTCTTGGCGAGGACCAAATACATTAAAATATCTAAAACCTATCACCTTCATACCATACAAATCGTGAAAAACAGAAGCATAGAGCTCGTTTGCTTTTTTTGTTACCGCATAGGGTGAAAGAGGATCGCCAACTCGGTTTTCAATTTTTGGTAGTGTGGGTTCACTGCCATAAACTGATGAAGAAGAAGCATACACGAATGTTTTAATGCCGGATTCCTTCGCGGCGGTTATCATATTAACAAAACCAGTGATATTGACTTCATTGGTAGTAAGCGGGTCCTTTATAGAACGCGGCACTGATCCTAGTGCGGCCTGATGAGAAACATAATCCATTCCCTCACAAGCTTTCTGACAAGCAGAAAAATCCCGTATATCACCATTAATAAACTCATACGCAGGATGATGCAGAAAAAGATCTACATTTTGCTGTAATCCGGTACTCAGATTATCTAGTACCCGAACTTTTTTAGCATTGTTTTTTAACAAAAATTCAACGATATGCGAACCGATAAAACCCGCGCCACCCGTTATAAGAAAAGTATTCTGATTGAAAGAATCTCGATTGAATACGGACATTAAAGACTCCAATATCTCAAATTTTTAACCTTGTTTCTAAATTGCCCTTTGATATCCATCAGAATTCCTTTGTCTTTCAATAAAGACTTAAAATATTCTTCGCTTAGATCTTTGTAAGCATTATGCCCAACAGCTACAATAATTGCGTCATACTCAGTTCCGATGTTTTCGCACAAAGAAAACCCATATTCATACTTAGTTTCATTACTATCAGCTAAAGGATCGGCTACATCTACATGTACCTGAAATGCAATCAGTTCGTTATAAACATCCGCTACTTTTGAATTGCGAATATCGGATACGTTTTCTTTGAACGTACATCCCATGATAAGTACTTTGGATTGCGATACATTGACACCAGATTTTATGATTGCTTGAACCGTTTTTTTGGCAACATGATTCGCCATTTCGTCGTTAATTGTTCTGCCTGATAAAATAACACGACTGTTATAACCTAACTGTTGAGATTTATAAGTAAGGTAATAAGGATCTACACCAATGCAATGACCACCGACTAAGCCAGGAAAAAATTTAAGAAAATTCCACTTAGTTCCTGCCGCTTCTAACACCTCAAAAGTGTTAAGGCCCATTTTATCGAAAATAATCGAAAGTTCATTCATTAATGCAATGTTAAGATCACGTTGAGTATTTTCAATAATCTTAGCCGCTTCTGCTACTTTGACAGAAGTAGTTCGATGAATACCTGCTTTTACCACCAATTCATATACCTTAGCAACATTCTCTAATGATTCTGAATCGTTTCCAGATACTACTTTTACGATGCTTTCTAACGTGTGAAGTTTATCTCCAGGATTAATTCTTTCCGGTGAATATCCATATTTAAAATCAACACCTGCTTTTAAACCAGACAGCTTTTCAATCACTGGCAAGCAATCCTCTTCAGTACACCCTGGATATACTGTTGATTCATACACAACATAGTCGCCTTTTTTTATAACGTGACCAATAGTCTCAGAAGCCCTTAAAACAGGCTTTAAATCCGGAACATTATGCGAATCGACAGGTGTAGGGACTGCTACGATAAAAAATGTAGCCTCTTTCAATACATTTAAATCATGAGTAAATTCAATATCGCAATTTTCAAATTCTTCAGACTCTAATTCGTTGCTCGGATCAATGTTTTTTCGCATTAATTCTAATCGTTCAGGATTGATATCAAAACCAATTACCTTGATCTTTTTCGAGAATGCTAAAGCGATAGGTAACCCTACATACCCTAAACCAATCACTGCAAGTTTGTTTTTTTTGTTTAATAGATTTTGATACATAGCAAATGCTAGCCTTTAAATTTTTAGTTAAGTTCTTGCCAGGAAAAGATTCATTAAAAAGGAATCGTAATTTGAAGTAACAATCAATAAAAACTGAATCAATAAATCAATTGTTTTAAAGGCGTTTCAGTTTCTAATAACATGCTGATTTTTACTATTAAATAAAACTAGGATATTGAGAATACCAAAAATAGAATGGTATCGATTGATTTTACTTCCAGAAAAATTACCAGCTAGGCTGTCAGTTATTGAGTCGAAAGTACTAAAAACTCTTACGGTGATATATATTTCTCTGAACACATTATTATTATAGGATAAAGTACGATCTTACTAAACCGTACCCTTCCCTATTTCAAGAATCTGGTCTTATTATAACCGATTTTATATTTGAGGTATTCTATCGGAAATCGATGATGATATCGATTTAAAAATTTTAAATACAACGATATAGCCATCTAAAATGATTCGCTACCAGCTTTCGGAGAAATTAATTTGCAATAAGAGTGGATTCAATTTCCGCAAAGCTTTTGGCAACTTTAACGGGGATGGTAATCTTTCTGCCAAGTTGTTTTTCGATTTGGGTCCAAGAAAAAATACCACAGATTGTTGATAAACCAAGATGCTTAACACTCCCTGCTACTAATGCATGTAAACGTCCACTTTCATATAAGCTCGCAACAATATTTCCCACTCGCGCATGCTCCACTTCTTCCAATGGAATTGCTTCCAATTTTTTCAGTGGCGTCATAATATCCGCTACAAGAATTTCGTTATGTTTAATGTTTCGTTGCTGCACAAACCGCATAGGTTTTTCGCCTAAAATATCAGTAGCAGTAATAATTCCTACTAACGATTGATTGTCATGCACCACAAGAAGAGTACGCACACCTCGCTGAATCATATAAGTATTGGCAATTTCCATAGATACATCAGGTGAAATTACGGCTGCTTGTATTTTACGTAAATCCGTCATGACATTCAGCGCAGGCGAATCAAAAGTGACCGAAATAGGAGGCGTGGGATGTGAAATTTGCACAGTATTATTGAAATACTGCATGGCAAGCGGTTTATAATCTTTCTCTTTCAGCATAATGCGTACTCCTTTCTCTACAAATTTAAAAGGAAACCACTTAATCTCAAAATAGAAGATCTATCTTGAGTCGACACTTTACGCTGAATTAAAAATATGATCAATAGGCACATTCATAATAAGGAGATTTTATCTTACCTTTAATTAAAAATCTATCAAATCAAAGAGTTTGAATTTAAGTTAGTTTATTACAGTATCCTAACAAAATATTGTTGTACATTTTTATCCCTCAATAATCAAAATGAATTGTTTTAAATACCCATTTTTTTCAGTTACTTGCTTTACACTTATTTTTATTTTTCTTGCTTACCCGCTCAATTTACACGCCAACAAATTAAGAAACTTCATAAAAGACAATCGACTGGAATGGGGCGGATGGATTCACGGAGGCGCTACTTTTAATCCTAGCCAGTCCGGTGGATATAATGGTCCAGTAGCTTTTGCTGACCAAGCAAATCGGTTTCAATTAAATCAATTTAATTTATATCTGCAACGTTCTGTAGTATCTGAAACCAATAAATGGGACTTTGGCGGACGCTTTGATTTTATGTTCGGTACTGATGCCATCTATACACAAGCTTTCGGGGTACCTGCTTTTGATGTTCATAGCGGTGAAGCACTTAAACGCAGTGACTGGGATTTGCACATATGTTGCGCTTCTACCCGTACTTACGGCATAGCTTTACCCCAAGCTTTCCTCGAAGCGCACGTACCTATTGGTAAGAATGGCTTGAATTTAAAAATGGGACATTTTTATTCGCCAACCGGTTTTGAAACATTTCCGGCCCCAGACAATTTTTTCTATACTCGCGCCTATTCTTATAATGCTGGCGAGCCCTTCACACACACCGGCATACAAGCAAACTATACCATTAATGACAATTGGGCCATTATGAGCAGCGCAATAACGGGTAGTGCGACGGGTGGCTGGGATGGTGGTTGGAATAGACAATTAGGCAATTGGGGCGGTATTTTTGGTATCGTTTGGACAAGTGATAACCGCGCTACCTCTTTCAATGTGACCGGAACTTATAGCGAAGCTTCTGCACGCAGTAATGAATCGTGGGGAATGTATAACATGGTATTCCAGCATCGCTTCAACCCTAAAACTCTGCTGGTTCTGCATCACATTCATGGTTTTGCAGATGGCGTCTTATTAAATAACTTGAAATATACGAATGTCACAAAAGATGCAGAATGGATGGGAGTTATCACGCACCTCTACTATGATCTTACCGAAAATGTTTCGTTGGGATTTCGCGGTGAATGGTTTAGAGATAGAGATGGTTTTCGCAACCCTTCTCCTTTTCGCATTGCCGCAGCAACAAATGTTGTTAATGGCGTACCTGTGAGTCATGCGGGAGATCTTACTACCGTGACGATTACGCCTGCAGATTATTATGTCGCGACTGTCGGTATCAACTGGAAAGCCGCTAAGGCGCTAGGTGTTAAATGGGATTCCATGAAGAAATTAATGATCAGACCCAATATTCGATACGATCGAGTAGACGCGTATCATGCCGCAGCTTATCGCCCTTTTGCTGGCAATAAAGATCAAATTCTTTTTTCACTCGATTTTGTCTTACCTTTTTAACATGCTAAAAAAATTACCCGTATTACGATGAACACGGGTAATTTCTAATTCACTACAAAATTCAACTACACACTATTTAACTATTTACTACTTTTTACTTCTACGACAACAACACCATTCATAATTTAGTTTTTTCAAGCTGTACTGGTTTGTCAGAAATATATTCATTTTCTAAATGAGCCTCTGCGTTATTGCCATTTAGCTCAGCCTGCTTGACTGCCATTCTTTTATGAAATTCAGCAAGTTCCAAATTCTTTCTAAATTCTTTTTCATATGCGCGTATATTTGCGGTTGCATGTGATTGGAGATCTAATCCACGTCTGCCATAATAATAGGGGCGAGCTTCATAATCATCCAAAATCTTTTTATTGGCTGTTAACCTATCTTTAGCTTCGTTTGCAAGTGTTTGATAATGACTTATCATCGCACCATGATCGCCCTCAGCAATCTTACCTTGAGAGAGTACGGACGACCCCATTTGCGCACAAGCACTTAACACCGTAAAAGAAACTGCCAGTATCAAATATCTTAATGTCTTCATGATGAGATTCTCCATAAATAACTTCCTATGGTGAAATCATAATTCAGCCAATACGACGTGTATATTGGGGAAAATATTGTTTTTAGATAATGGAAACCATTATCTTTTATTTGAACAATATTAAATCCATTAAACATTAAAACGGAAATGCATCACGTCGCCGTCTTTAACGATATATTCTTTTCCTTCCAAACGCATTTTTCCAGCTTCTTTGGCGCCATGTTCACCGTGATATCCAATAAAATCATCGTAACTGATGACTTCCGCGCGAATAAAACCTTTCTCAAAATCAGTGTGAATTACCCCGGCTGCTTGTGGTGCAGTGTCACCTTTATGGATGGTCCAGGCGCGGACTTCTTTCACGCCCGCAGTGAAATACGTTTGCAGACCCAATAACTCATATCCGGCACGTACTAAGCGATTTAAACCTGGCTCTTCTAAACCTAAATCCACAAGAAACACTTTTTTATCTTCATCGGATAATTCTGCAATTTCTGCTTCGAGAGTGGCGCAAATAGGTACTACCGGAGCGCCCTCCTTCGCCGCGAACTGTTTGACACGTTCTAACAATGGATTTTCTTGTAGTCCATGATCATCAACGTTGGCGACATAAATCGCTGGTTTTGCAGTGAGTAAGCACAGCGGCTGCAACAATTGTTTTTCTTCTCTGTCCAAATCAAGTGTTCTGGCAGGATTTCCTTGATCGAGATGCGCTTGCATTTTCTCCAGCAAGCCACACAGTTTAATAGCATCCTTGCTGCCGGATTTTGCAACTTTCGATTCGCGCAACAGTGTTTTTTCGACTGTGGCTAAATCCGCCAGTGATAATTCAGTTTGAATAATTTCAATGTCCGAAATAGGATCAACTTTACCGGCCACATGCACCACATTATCATTAACAAAACAACGCACCATATTGACGATACCGTCCGTTTCGCGAATATTGGCTAAAAATTTATTACCGAGTCCTTCGCCTTTCGATGCTCCAGCAACTAAACCTGCAATGTCGACGAATTCAACGATAGCTGGTTGAATTTTTTGTGGCTTGACAATTTCAGATAGTTTTTGCAAACGAGGATCCGGCACTTCAACGATGCCGACATTCGGATCAATGGTGCAAAAAGGATAATTTTCCGCCGCAATGCCTGCTTTAGTTAACGCATTGAATAAAGTCGATTTACCAACATTGGGGAGTCCAACAATACCGCATTTAAGGCTCATGATTTTGCTCTAATGAATGTTTGTCAATTTTATGTTTTAGTATGTAACTTTAGCATGGCCTGTTGCCATTCACCTTTTACAATCTGCGGCCAGATTGCGAAACTTCTTTCAATAGCCTGATCGATTAATTCCGCTTCTTCTTTTCTAGGAAGATTCAATACATAACCAACCACTGCGCTGCGTTCTCCCGGATGACCAATTCCAATACGCAAACGCCAAAAATCTTGTGTTCCCAATTTAGCGGTAATATCTTTTAGTCCATTATGTCCGCCCAAACCTCCACCTTTTTTTAATTTGGCTTCACCGGGTAATAGATCTAATTCATCGTGAATGACAACAATTTCATCGGGTTGGATCTTATAAAACTGACTCAATGCAGCAACTGCTCGCCCACTCGCGTTCATAAAGGTTTGCGGTTGCAACAACCAGCATTCTTCACCATTTTGCTGGATACGCGCGCACAATCCGTGAAATTTTGTTTCGAGTTTCAACATAATTCCGAGTTGTTTTACCAATTGATCAATCCAGTAAAACCCCGCATTATGGCGGGTTCCGTTATATTCTTTACCCGGATTACCAAGACCTACAATCAGTTTCATTTAAAAACTCACAACCAAGTGAACAAAACAAAAACTGCCGGCACTCGTTGAAATGACGGCAGATTTTTAACAGCAAAAAAATCGTAGATTTTTTATTCAGCTTTCTTTTCCGACCCTTTAGCTGCACTAGCTTCTGGAGCGGCTGCGGTAGCAGCTGCTCCCTCTTCTTCAGCAAGCACTGAGCGTGGGATCACTATTGTAGCCACGGGTGAATTATCACCTTTTGACAATGCAACGATTTCCACACCTTTTGGCAATATCAAATCGCTCAGATGCAAAGAATGTCCAGCAGTCATTTCACCCAAATCAACAGAAATGAATTCCGGCAAATCCTTCGGCAAGCAACTAATATCGACTTCGGTCAAAATATGCGAAACGATGCCACCGGAAACTTTCACTCCCGGAGAAATCTCGGCATTGATAAAGTGCAATGGCACTTTCATGTGTATTTTCTTATTTTTATCGACTCGTTGAAAATCAACATGCAGCACTTGTTGTTTGAATGGATGCCATTGAATATCACGTAATAATACTTGTTCTGCTTTTCCAGAAATATTCAACGATAAAATCGACGCATGAAAAGCTTCCATTTTAAGCTTATAGAAAATGTCGTTATGATCCATCTCTATCGATTCAGCGGATTGATCTCCTCCATACACAACGGCTGGCACTTTACCAGATTTGCGCAGACGGCGGCTCGCACCCTTTCCCTGCAATTTGCGCTTTTCAGCACTGACTTCAATTTTCATTCTACTTACTCCCTAAAAATGACTTGTTCGCGACCAAAGCAAGTCTAGTTAAAAAACCACATAAAATTTTATTCCATAAACAACGAACTAAGCGAACTTTCATTGCTGATACGCAGCATCGTTTCCGCTAGGAGATTGGCAATACTGAGTTGGCAGATACGCTCACAAGCTAATGCATCGTCACGCAACGGAATGGTATCGGTGACGACCAATTTATCCAATACTGATTTTTCAATACGTTGCACCGCGTTACCTGATAATACTGCGTGAGTCGAATATGCTATCACTGATTTTGCCCCGTGATCTTTTAATGCTTGAGCGGCTTCACAGAGCGTATTGGCGGTATCGACTAAGTCATCAATGATGACACAAGTGCGATTTTTTACTTCACCGATGATATTCATAACCTTAGCCTCATTAGGTTTAGGGCGACGCTTATCGATAATAGCTAAATCACATTCCAAACGTTTCGCCATGTGCCTAGCACGAACAACGCCTCCGACGTCAGGGGAAACCACGATTAAATTTTCGTAATTATGTTTCCAAACATCACCCAATAGGATGGGCATTCCATAAATATTGTCGACAGGAATATCAAAAAAACCTTGGATTTGATCGGAGTGCAAATCCATTGTCAATAGTCGATCAATCCCTACCGTGGTGAGCATGTTAGCCACCACTTTGGCGGTAATAGGAACGCGTACTGAACGCGGCCTTCTGTCTTGTCGCGCATACCCAAAATAAGGAATTGCCGCTGTTATTCGTCCTGCAGATGCACGTCTTAGGGCATCCACCATTACTAATATTTCCATCAAACTGTCATTGGTAGGGGCACAGGTTGATTGCAATACAAAAACATCCTTTCCGCGGACATTTTCCAGAATCTCAACCATTACTTCACCATCGCTAAAACGACCCACATTGGCACGACCCAAATGAATATTTAGGTGTTTGACTGCATCCTGAGCAAGCTTAGGGTGCGCCGTTCCGGTAAAAACCATTAAGCTTTCGTAAGACATGGTATTAACTTTTTTGAAAAGGCTGATTTAACACAGCAGCGGTTATCATTTTTATAGGGTAGTGCTTAAAAAAGTGAATTCTAGGATTATTCTCGTTTGGCGTTTGTTTGACTAAAGTATGGTGAGATGTATCGCTATACAACATTAAAACGCGTTGGCTGGGGAGGTAGGGATCGAACCTACGAATGCCGGAATCAAAATCCGGTGCCTTACCGCTTGGCGACTCCCCAAATTTTATCCCATCGCTTCATACATGGGATGACACTCTAATCCTTTTGCTAAAAAACCTGTCATATCAGCAGGAATTCGTTCAAAAGCTGCTTGTGCAGCCGAATACGTTGAAAACTCAGCAAATACACAAGAACCCGAACCACTCATCGACGCTATTGTAGTATTTTCTTGCTGCTTTAGCCACTGCAAACATCTCGCTACTTCAGGATAATTCTGACAAACTACTGCCTCCAGATCATTATGTCCTTGATAGATAGAAAAGGGCGGTATTTTGATAGGAATCGTATTACGTGTCAATTCCTTACTGGAAAAAATTTCTGCGGTGGAGATTTGCACAGACGGAACGAGCACCACATACCAAGCTGGGGGCAAAGCCAACGCAGAAAGTTGCTCCCCTACACCTTCGGCAAAAGCATTTTGTCCAAAAACAAATACGGGAACATCTGCGCCCAATTGCAACCCTAAGTCGAGTAATTGCTTTTGATTCAAATGCAATGACCACAGCCGATTAAGCGCCAAAAGCGTCGTTGCCGCATCGGAACTACCACCGCCTAATCCGCCTCCCATCGGAATTTTCTTTTCCAGATAGATGTCTACGCCTTGTTTGCTTCCAGTAACTTGCTGTAAAAGCTTTGCAGCGCGAACGCATAAATCTTTTTCTTCAGGTACGCTAGCAAGCGGTGTTTGCAATTTTACGATGCCATCTTCGCGTATTTCAAAAGTAATTTGATCAGAGTATTCGAGAAACCTAAAAACAGTTTGCAGCAGATGATAGCCATCACTTCTGCGACCAACCACATGCAGAAACAAGTTCAATTTTGCGGGTGCGGGGAAAGTAGGCATGTGATTAATTAATCAATGAAAATCTTTGCAAAAAGCCCTTACTCAGCTTTCCATTCATCAATGGCCAATTTGAGGCGTAAATTCTCGTACGTTAAGTCCAAACGCTTGGGAAGACTGGGTCGTCCAGATTGCTCCGCAGTGTAACTGCCGTATTGAATGTTCCAACCGTCTTGCCGCATGGCAATCAATTGATCTTTTTCATTAAGATCTTTTTCAGCTTGCGTCAATGGTGAGTGAAGCCCTTGAATCCAATACCGTAAACCGCTCAGTGGTAAACGCCAACCTAATACTTCTTGTGTCAAACTTTCCACATCTTCCGCATAAAAAGCTTCCAGCTTGGATGTTATCAAACGCACACCTTGCTTGTTTTTGGTAATTTCAGCGACAACTTGTCCCAACGGGGTAAATAAAATGATCTCATCATTTTCTGGCCAGTGCTTCCAGCGAAAGCTACCGGACGAACTTTGATTGCGATCTTGCACAGTGATTCTTCCCAGAATATTAAAATTAGCAGTCTCTTTAATCTGTTCTTTGGGGGTTGGTTCAATAATGACAGTCTTAACAGGCTTTGTAGCCGTAGGTTGCTGTGATGTTGTGGCACACGCGGTCAGCAGAATAATGAAAGAAAGATAAACAAAAATTGAATAGCGCATTTTTACGCGACTTGGCATATAAAACGACAGAATATCGATAACAATATGTTCATTAATTGCTGCTATAGCTTTTGTCTGTGACAGTATTTCGATCTGGTAATACGATATTGAGTTCTAATGTTTCTTGATTATCATCTTGCTCAAAATTAACCGAAATCGCATTTTGATCGACGTTGACATATTTTCGAATAACGTCCAACAATTCTTGTTGCAACTGTGGCAGCCAAGAAGGTTGATTACGGTAACTACGTTCATGGGCAACGAGGATTTGCAAGCGTTCTTTGGCAAGTGGCGCCGATTTAGGCTTAGATAGCCGAAAATAATCTAGTAAACTCATTTTTTCCCTCCAAACAACTTGCTGAAAAAGCCTTGTTTCGCTTCAATAAACCGGTGCGGACGGTCTTCTCCCAAGTATCTAGCCACGACATCTTCGTAAGCCCGCCCCGCTTCGCTTTTTTCATCCAGAATGACCGGAATTCCAGCATTGGAGGCTGATAAAACTGATTTCGATTCAGGAATGATGCCTAATAATTGCAACGATAATATTTCCTGTACATCATCCAAACTTAACATTTCACCTTGTTTGACTCGATCGGGATCGTAGCGGGTCAGTAATAAATATTCTTTGATCGGCTCTTCACCTCTTTCTGCGCGGCGTGATTTACTCGATAAAATACCAAGCATACGATCCGAGTCGCGTACTGAGGAAATTTCTGGATTGGTTACGACAAAAGCATCGTCCGCAAAATAAAGTGCTAGGTTGGCGCCTTTTTCAATCCCTGCAGGAGAATCGCAAACAATGTATTCAAAATCTTTGGATAACTCTTCCAGGACCTTGCCAACCCCTTCTTGGGTCAACGCCTCTTTGTCCCGCGTCTGAGAAGCTGGCAGGATATACAATAAATTGCAATTTTTATCTCTTATCAATGCCTGATTGAGACTCGCTTCTCCATTGATCACATTAATAAAATCATAAACGACGCGACGCTCACACCCCAAAATCAAATCTAAGTTACGGAGTCCCACGTCAAAATCGATTACAACAGTTTTGTGACCTTTTTTTGCTAATCCCATAGCGATTGCCGCGCTGGTTGTCGTTTTACCAACGCCACCTTTGCCTGATGTCACAACAATAATTCTTGCCAATTGAGTCTCCTTTGCTAGATTGAGTCTTAAACGATCTCTTTAATGATCAAAGCATGATCTTGTAAATATATTTGCACTGGATTCTTATAAATTTGTTTATTCAAATCTTCGCTGGTTTTATAGTCACCGGCAATAGAAATAAGCTCTGCTTGCATATCGAAGCAGAAAATACGAGCCGCAGTATTACCGTGCACTCCTGCCAAAGCACGTCCTCGCAGCGTATTATAAACATGAATATTTCCCTCAGCCATTATTTCAGCTCCAGCGCTTACTTGCGACATGACGACTAAATCGCCAGAGGCGTAGACACGTTGACCAGAGCGTATCGGTTGTGTCACCAGTGTTGCTGCTATATAGACAGGTTTAGAGGGAGGTGAAACGTGATTGACAACTTCTGGTTTGATTTCAGCCGCAGCCGGTTGTTTGTTTGATTGTTGGGAGGTTACCGAGTTATTTTTATCATCAGTAATAACCAAATTAGTCAATTCTCGTACCGTATCGATAGGAATAAAAAGTTCTCTCGCTTGTTTATTTTGCTGCTCATTGCCTCCTCGCACACCTACCGGGAAAAAACCTACACGGCGTAACAGTTGCGCAATATGACCCAAATCGATTTCCTTCGCATGTTTATTAAGCTCAGTCAAATCGATAATGAGTGGCGAATCTTTAAAAAACTCCGGAGCTAATTTAATTTTCTTCTCTAACGCCTCTTCGATATCAGCGACGTCATTACTAAATAGAATTAAAATGGGCGCAAAAAAAGTACTGCTTTTAAATTCAAGAACTGGCAAATTATTGGACATGTTAAAAATAAGGAGTCAACTTACGAAGTTGCATTGATTTTCGCATGCAAACGATGTTATGCCAATTTTATAACGAATATTTGAGATTTTATTCAAATACCAAGAAACAAAAAACCTTTGAAAAAATCTTCTTATAATGATTAGTCTATACCAATTTATCTGACACTAATCAAAAGATTTCTAAAAACAGGACTGTAGCAGCTTGATTCCGTTGAGAATAAAGTCTTGTGAATTACCAAGGAAAATTCTACCCAAATTACTCTAAAACAAGAAATTCAATTCGCTTCATCTTGCAAATGATCTCTTCTTACGTATGAGAGATAAAGCGAAGAAAAATAGGGACTGAAAATTTTATCCGATTAGTACGTCTTTTACTCTAATGATACGCACTAACCGGATTATTGAATTTAAATTCGAACGATAAGTTCTATTATTTATTTTTATCGTCAAGAACAGCTAGAAGTTCATCAACAAGTTCACACTTAAATTATGCATCATCTGATCTGGGCGGGCACTATGTGGTCTGTTGATCAGCTGATTCATATAGCCCATCTCAAATGTGGCGTATTGAGTAAGCTTGTATCCAAGTCCTACAAAGCCCCGATTTTGATCAAAGCCACGGCTTATAAAACCATCATGCATAGTCGTCATATTGATAAACAATTCATCTTGAATGATAAAAAGCAAATTAGGATGAATTGCTGTTAATGGAACAGCAAGCTTGACCAATTGACGGAATCGATGTGCAACCGGGTTAGGTCCGGGAACGGGTACATCATGATCGAAGAAACGTTGCTCAAAACGACTACGCAATGTTAATCTTCCAAAAGGAAAATTATCAGCCCAAGTCACTTGTTCCCACAAACGGTGTTCGTCAAATGGTTTTCTTCCAAGAGGTTGTGCAGTCGGTGCCCAAGCATAACCAACCCAGGCCACCATTTTATCCGTGATCGCATAACCTAAACCAGGACGAACCAACGCTTGGGTGAACTGAGATGCCTCATTACCGAAACGACCTTGTCCTTCCAACCACCATCTGAACCTTTTTAAATCAGGATTGTTAGGATTAATTGCACCAAAATTACCGGTTGTAGTTACATTTCCCCACACCTGAAAATCATCAACGATCGCTTCAGCCGATGCATTCTTTACAACGAATAGACTCATTGCAATGAATAAAACTAAAGCTTTTGTTTTTTTAATCATTCAACTCCCCTCTGTGATAATTATTGTAGTAATAAGTAAAGTACAATGCTTGTGTTGTACGATGAAATTTTTGTTCATTAAAATAACATATGATTCATTTAGCAATCAAATGATTAGAAGAAAAATAGGTATTTTAGATCTCTTCTGTCTCTTAAATACGCTTGATATTTTATAAACAGTTGAATTGTATTCATCGTCGCGCAGGCGCAAGATAGCATAGCCAATGTCAAGAATATGTTAACAAATATCAATGATGACTAAAGGGAGTATGTCTTTTATTTATTTATCTACTAATTTGGTAGAGAAATTTTAATAGTGCAAAAATAATCGTTTGACAAACGATCTAGTACCTAGATAATGTGTAAAGCTGTAGTTTTGGTATTTTTGAGGTAGAACTTGGGCAGGTAAGTTTCACATAAAAAAAGAAAATTAATTTGTTTAGGAATAGATACACGATCAATCTAGACGATGTATCTAAGAAATTACACTTAAAAGATAAGTAACTAATTATAAGGACATAAAATGAATAAAGTATTTTTTGGAATTGCGTTATTAGTATTAACGGGTTGCGGCACCAGCAGAGACTACACTCCAGCCGCAGATGCTTCGGGCGAACAAATTTTCAGCACTGCCTGTACGGAATGTCACAAGCCTGTTAGCGCAAATGTTGCAATGGCGCTTAGTGAAAAAACTGCCAACAAAGATGCACTGATTAAAAAATTCCAAACGGGTAGCATGCGCATGCCCGCTTTTAAGAATATTCAGGGTGAATCGGCTAATCGTTTGGCGGATTATATTTTAGCCAATAGTCAAGTGAACAAATAATTTATTCAAATGGTTATCGATCACTGTGAATATTCTAAAGTCACATAAAAAACATTCAGAATTTACCTCACAGTGAAGGCCTGAATAATAATTTGTATGGTGAAGTAGCTTTTAATATTTCGGTTCCTTTATTATATTTTGCTAAAACCTTTACAAATAGATTCCTCGTCTTATTCTAAGCTTGATATTGCGCAACTTAAATCTAGTTGCGGAACATGCGGGTTAAGGGAATTATGTTTGCCCGTCGGTTTAAACGAAGACGAAGTCAAAAAATTGGGCGATATCGTTAGTCAGAAACGAAAAGTTTCTCGAGGCAGTTATCTCCATTACGCTGGCGCAGAATTCCAATCTCTATTTGCTGTTCGTAGTGGATTTCTAAAAACTTGTATCCTTGAGCAAGATGGGCGTCAACAAGTAACGGGATTTCATATGAGTGGCGAGTTGCTCGGCCTGGATGCAATCAGTACAGAGACTTACACTTGTGACGCTATCGCACTTGAAGATAGCGAGATTTGTGAGATTCCGTTTACTAAGTTGGAAGAAATCAGTCTCGCCATACCCTCTTTGATGCGTCATTTTCACAAAATCATGAGTCGTGAAATTGTCAGAGATTATGGCGTAATGTTGCTACTTGGAAGTATGAAAGCTGAAGAAAGATTAGCTTCTTTTCTACTTAATTTATCTCGACGTTTTTATATTCGCGGATATTCCGAGCACAATTTTAATTTACGTATGACTCGAGAAGAAATAGGAAGCTATCTTGGATTAAAACTTGAAACCGTCAGTCGGGCTTTTTCTAAGCTTCAAGATGAGAGCATTATTGTTGTCGATAATAAGCATATAGAAATAAAAGACATTACTCGTTTACGAATGAAATTGGGCAAGTCTTATGATGATGCTTTTTTTGATATGTAAAAATTTCAGCTGTGTTTAAATACCGGAGATGCGCTGCTTAACTCTCATTTGATTCAGAATAATGTAGCTTTAATCGATGGATTTAATGAAACACATAGAAGTCTCAAAAATAATCAAGACAAGTGCTAATATACGCCCGTGTCTGTCTATTAACAATATTCTCGCAATACTGATAATATCGCTAAAAATCCTTATAATCGCTACTTATAGCAAATTATTGTTGACTATAAATAACGCTTACTGTTGAAGGAGTATTCATATGACTAACGAAAACTGTTTTCTTAAAATTGTTTGTGGCACATCATTACTGTTGATCAACACCGTTGTGCTCGCAAACTCATCCCAAGTTACGACAGATTCTATCACTAGCAATAATTCCAATGTCGGCCAAACTGCACCATTTCATTTAGCGCAGTTAGGTCCAAACAAAAGCGATGTTGTTACTTCCACACGAGGCGATAACAACAAAGATACTTTACGCGATAATTCAACTGAAGAGGCTCAAAATAAATTACGTGAAGAAGTGCCAATGATGATGCCAGCAACCCCAACTACTCCGGCAGCTCCTCACCAGAGTAATCGATTGAATTTAAACAATAATACCACACCCGCAAATAGTCAACAGAGATTACTAAATCCAGGCCGACCGATGGATTCAGGTTATTAATTTTGACTATTTTAAACTTGGATTTTCCGCAATCTTGCTATAGTGAACATTATAGTTTGTATTTTTGCAATCAGCGTAGCACACCGTTTTTAGTTTTCTGTACCGTAATACCCCGCGGTCTTGCCACGGGGGATAGGCGCAGGGTACGAGGAGCAAATTTATTGAGTTCTCCGGAATAACATGTAACCCACCAAGCTCGATTAAGGAATTTCTAAACTAGATTAGACCTTTGCAAAATGTTACAAATTTCTCATTTCAATGTAACTTTGGATTTATTAGTAAGTTTGTGAATACTTTTCAGCTATTTTTCTATAATTAACTGGGAACATCACCCTAAACCGGCATCAGTATGATAGGGCTCAGTATAGCGCGCTTGTATTTTTTGCCGATTGATTTGGTTTAACACGCTCCCCCACCGACGTTAACTGCGTTTTGAAACGCGACAATACTAGTGGTATGGCATGTCATCTTCCAACGACAATCACAGAAATTGCATAACATATAGATTCGAGTTCGCCATATCTTCTACCGATTCATCGCTTAATCCTCCGTTCCCAATTTTCCTACCAGCAGCATCTTGAATAGCATCAACCCCGAATACGCCGACGCCCTGCAACATCGGATATCGGCGCATAATGAATTGTGATTGCTCTCTATAGCGCTCCAGTCTACCAACTGATCAATTTGCTTCAACAAGTTCCCTTTACGGGTGCGCCGTGCTACATCATAGTCTTAGAAATAATAGCGGCTAGTAGATCATCTAGCTGGTGTAAGAATTCCTAGCGTTGTTTAGGTAGTGTCAATAATGCTACTCCTTATGAAATACTCAACACTTATTTTAGTCAACCTCTTTGTAAACACCCCTGGGAATTCTTATTTGGTAGTGTAAATTTAATTGGTTATTGCACTGGTAGGCGAGATTGCACGGAAGTATTCCAAATGGATTGATGATCAATTTTTACTGATTGCTTGCACTATATCGAAGAGATCTCTCGAATTACCTAGCACGTTAATTTGTTATCTAGAAAACTAAATTTGTTAGATTTATTTTTTAGAATGATGCGGATCTGGGCGTTGAAACCTAAAAACACTATACAAGAGCGATATTTCTCATCAGAAGATAAACGACATTCCCATAGCTTCTAACGAGCCTGGAAAAAAAGAGTGAATTTTTTGTCTATCTGTTTAGCTTTTAAAAAACTAGCTACAGCAAATACCTCGACTTAATAGTCGAGGTATTTATCATTTTTTATTTTCTAGGGTTTTTAACTTTAGCAGGGCAAGTAACCATTTCACCGTCGATGCGATCTTTAATTTTTTCACCCTCTTTTTTACCTTCACAAGCCATTTTATTCAGGATATCTTGAGCTGATTCTGGAGGGAGTGATGATTCTTTATTACCACTTGCCATAACAAAAGATGATCCCAGTAAGAAAATTGCGGTAGAAACCGCGATAACAAATTTATTCATAAAATAACTTCCTCCTTATATTGATTTTGTATGCAAAGAATCAATTCTAATGTTTCTGACTCTTGAAGCGTGAATTTATCACAATTAGCGATATTGTGGATATTTCTTTTTAGAATGAATGCGCTTAGCTGAGTGAAACGTATATAAAACATCACATTTAAGCTTTGAAGCGAGAAGTAATCGGATAATGCCATGCATTTTCGAAATCACAACATGTCACGCGTATCCCCGCTGGGGCTTGATGCCGCTTATATTCATTGATGTGAATTAAGTGAATCACTCTTTTCACAATCTCCGGATCAAAATGCAATGCTGCAATTTCATCCAAAGAAAAATTCTTTTCAACATATGCTTCAATAATGGCATCTAAAACTTCATATGGCGGCAAAGTATCTTGATCGGTTTGATTGGGACGCAATTCTGCGGAAGGAGCACGATCTAAGATGCGCTTGGGAATAATCGAACTTATTTGATTACGATAATCACACAATTGATATACCATAGTTTTTGTAACGTCTTTCAGTACAGCCAATCCTCCAGCCATGTCACCATAAAGCGTACAATAGCCAACAGCAATTTCGGATTTATTACCCGTGGATAAAACGATAAAACCATTGTGATTAGAAAGTGCCATCAGCAGTGTTCCTCGGATGCGTGCTTGCAGATTTTCGGGCATGGTCGTGCTGTTGAACTGCTCTGCTGGAATAGCAAAATCACCTTCCATTTTCGATAAATACGAGCCAAAAAGTGGTTCAATACCACATTCGATATGCGCGACACCTAGCCGGTTAGTCATTTCACGTGCATCAGCCAAACTAATATCAGCAGTATATTGTGACGGCATCATCACGGTTTTGACTCGTTCTGCCCCCAAAGCATCCACAGCAATGGCTAATACTAATGCAGAATCTACGCCGCCCGACAACCCGATTAGAACCCCTGGAAAATTATTTTTATGAACATAATCTTTGACGCCTAAGCATAAGGCCTGATAAACAGCCGCAATAGAAGGCAATAAAGACGTCGGAACATTATTGTTTAAAGGCTGTTTTTTGCTAATGTCTATATAATCTAATGCCTCTATAAATTCCTGAGATTGATGGACCAATTCACCCGAAGCATTCATCGCAAAAGAAGCACCATCAAACACTAAGCCGTCTTGACCTCCAACTAGATTAACATGAATAGTGCTAACCCCGGAGCGCTTGATGAATTGTTGTACGTCTTGATAACGGGTTGCTTGTTTATTAATACGAAACGCCGAGGCATTTAAAAACAATATAATGTCAGTAGTTTTGGAATGAATAGGCTGATTCAAGTTAGAATGTAACAACGCCTCAACACCGATATCAATTCTTAATTTAAGTCCATCAAAATCCAATACACAATCTTCGTGACCTTCATCAAAATAATACGTTTCGTTAAAGAATGGCGATTGAGCGAGAAATTTTTTATGGTATGTTTGTACGATTTTCCCCGCTCGGATCACTGAGGCTGCGTTATAAAGCTTACCTCCGTCTTGATGCGGATGACCTATCACCAGTGTGATGTCGCCAATTGAATGCACAATTTTTTGCAACATCAAGTGACATGATTGAAGAAAATCCTCGCGAAGCAATAAATCTTTGGGAGGAAATCCGCATAGCGCGAGTTCTGGGGTCGCGATTAAATCGGCACCAGCAAGCACAGCTTTATTTACGGCATGTAGTATTTTCTCTGCGTTGCCCGCAATATCACCAACAATTGCGTTGATTTGAGCGATCGCGATTCGCATGCGCGTTTAAATAACAGCGACTATTATTAATAAGGAAACTGCGCGTCTGGTTTTACTTGCCTAATGTTGTCGCGAAAGTCTTCTTGAATACGTTTTAACGCTGTTTCATTATCTGCTTCAAAACGCAATACGATCACCGGAGTCGTGTTAGATGATCTCGCCAAACCAAATCCATCGCTGTATTCAACACGCAATCCGTCAATCGTCACAATCTGCTGAGGATTATTGAATTTAGCCTTTTTTTGAAGCTCTGCGATCAACGAATAATTTTCACCTTCAGCAGTGCGGATTTGTAATTCAGGCGTATTAAGGCTATCCGGTAATTTATCAAAGGCCGAGTTTGTATCTGATTCTCGGCTTAATAATTCCAACAATCTTGCACCGGCATATAATCCATCATCAAAGCCATACCAACGTTCTTTAAAAAACAAATGTCCGCTCATTTCTCCTGCTAGCAACGCATTAGCTTCATTGAGTTTCGCTTTAATGAAGGAATGACCTGTTTTCCACATTGTTGGAACTCCAGCGTGCTTCTTAATCCACGGAGCTAAATTGCGCGTACATTTCACATCGAAAATAATTTCTCCACCCGGATTTCGCGACAAAACATCCGCCGCAAAAAGCATCAACTGACGGTCAGGGTTAATAATCTGCCCTTTCTTTGTGACCACTCCCAAACGATCTCCGTCACCGTCAAAAGCAAGGCCGATTTCAGCATCTGAAGTTTTTAATTTCTGAATAAGATCTTGTAAATTTTTAGGCACGGATGGATCAGGATGGTGGTTAGGAAAATTGCCATCTACGTCACAAAATAACTCTGTAACCTCACAACCCAATCCTCGATAAAGCGTTGGCGCGAAAGCACCCGCTACCCCGTTACCACAATCGACAATTACTTTCATCGGTCGAGCCAATTTAACAGTACTAGTAATTCGTTCGATATAGGCTTTAACGATGTTATGTTCCGAATACCCTCCACTGCCATGCGTCAGATCATTATTCTCTATACGAATCCGTAGCGCTTGAATGGTATCAGCCGATAAAGTGGTGCCCCCCAGTACGATTTTAAAACCGTTATATTCCGGTGGATTATGGCTGCCAGTCACCATAACTCCGGAGTACTGACATAATTCATAGGCGGCATAATACAACATCGGCGTAGCTACCATGCCGACATCCACTACGTTGATACCACTTTTTTGAATTCCCCGCGCAAGTGCTTGTGATAGCTCCTTACCGGATAACCGACCATCGCGACCGATAGCGACGGTGGTTAGATTTCTGGCTCGCGCCTCGGAACCAATGGCATGACCAATTTTTTCAACATTTTCAGCAGTAATCGTTTTACCAACAATGCCACGAATATCATAGGCTTTAAAAATTTCGTGTGGAATGGCGTTCATAATGTCCTTTGCTTTGAATGTATATTGAAAAACAAATTTCCTGCTTTTAAATGTTGCGGACTCGAAATACTAGTGATGCCCTCCGGCTGCACCGCCTTTAAGGGTATAGTGTGTACCACAGTAAGGACATAACGCTTTTCCCGTTGCTTCAATCGACAAAAACACCCGTGGATGAGAGTTCCATAGCATCATCGAAGGCATTGGACAATGCAAAGGCAAATCTTCTGCTGTGATTTCAATTTCTCGAGATTTGTTATTGGGATTATGTTGATCCATAGTAACTCCAAAGTAACTACTTATTAAACTAAAGTAAGCCAATCCATATGTTTCGCTGACCTACCTTTTACGCAATCAAAAAACATCGACTGTATTTGGGTTGTGATAGGACCCCGTTTGCCATCACCAATCATACGGTTGTCCAACTCTCGGATCGGTGTGACTTCGGCAGCCGTGCCTGTAAAAAAAGCTTCATCTGCGCAGTACACTTCATCGCGAGTTATACGTTTTTCGATGACGGAAACGCCAATTTCACCTGCCAATTCAATAACAGAAGCCCTAGAAATACCCTCAAGACAGGCTGTTAAATCCGGTGTAAAAATCTTGCCTTGTTTAATAATAAAAATATTTTCTCCAGATCCTTCCGCAACATACCCATCGGTATCGAGCAACAAAGCTTCATCATAACCATTCGCTGACACTTCTTGATTCGCTAAAATAGAATTCGTGTAAGTTGAAACGGATTTCGCCCGGCACATATTGATATTGACATGGTGACGCGTAAACGAAGATGTCTTAACACGTATCCCTTTTTCGAGAGCTTCAGGGCCTAAATACGTACCCCAAGGCCAAGCAGCAATAATGATATGAACCGATAACGTTTTCGCTGAAAGCCCCATGGCTTCAGCCCCATAAAAAGCCAGCGGACGAATATAGCAGGAAGATAATTTATTTTGCTTGACGACATCGCGCTGAGCCTGCATCAAAGTAGCCTTATCATAAGGCAATTTCATCATCAAAATATGTGCAGAATTGAACAATCGGTTAGTATGTTCTTGCAAGCGGAATATTGCAGCACCTCGTTCTGTCTCATATGCTCTTACACCCTCAAACACTCCTAATCCATAGTGAAGCGTATGAGTTAACACATGGGTATTAGCATCTCGCCAGGGAACCATTTTACCGTCGTACCAAATTACGCCATCGCGGTCAGCCATTGACATCCAGAAACTCCAGTTGAAATTCTAAAACTGCTATTCTAACTTATTTTCAGGGGATGATTTAAGTAGCAAATCAGGGTCAACATAGAATTAGCATAATTTTGTCAGCCGAATCGAAGAGACCTTTGCAAAATTCGATAAGTTTCTCCTTTCAGTGCCATTCCAAGTTTATTGTGAAGAAGCCGAGGTATTTTTAAATCATTCTTCACAAACGAATCAAGAAAAATCACTCTAAATCGTCTATTTTCGGTTGCAAGGAGGCGATAATCCCATGCTTGCGTAATCATTTACCATTCAGCGAAGAGCTTAGTTAGCTGAGACTTTTACAACAAAGCATAATAGGTTTCCTAACCAACTGTTTTTACGATACGGAATTTTGAAAAGATCTCTAGCTTTATCGAGTAGATCTAACAGTGGCCTGGGAGATGCCATGCAGCTTATGAAACTCGTTCTACATTTTCGGGACATTTTTTTGCAATTTCAGGATAGTTTTATTCACCTAATAGAAAAAAAATAACCGATGATGCTTAACTTGAAAGATTTAACTTTAATTTTAACTTTAATTTTAATTTTGCCGTCAATAAGCTCATTGTAACTGCTGAGCCATTTTAGAACGGAGATCTTTCTGGATTAGATTTTACTTTATATTGCACTGAATTTGCATATAAAAACCAGCTTTGTTTGTCAATTCACTTTTGCGACAAAACAGTTAACATTTGTTATAGAAATAATCTCATTGTGAAAATGTCTACCATTTATTTGAATAATATGCTAGCGAAAATTAATACACAATTTAAGTGGACCTTGTTGGGACTTAGCATAGGGTTAGTTTTTCTACTTATTTCTTTGCGCGATATCGATGTTCAAGCAGTTTATGATAGTCTGCTTACCATCAAATTTTTCCCCGCTACAATGGTTATTGTGGCGGGGTTGTTGTTTATGTTAATTAAAGCATTACGTTGGTCAGTCATCTTAGATCCGGTGACACATGTAGATTTCTCTATACTGCATTCTGCAGTATATATAGGTACAGCAGCTAATTTGATTATTGTGCATTCGGGTGAGGTGGCTAGATCAGCGATAATTGGTAAGCAGGCGCGAATAGCGGCTAGTGCTGTATTGGCATCTATTGGTGTTGAAAGAATTTTTGATTTTATGGTGGTGATTGTTCTATTTGGCGTGCTGTTAATTACTAGTGAAAAATTGCCCGATTATGTTACCGCTGCTGGTTTTGTTGCAATATTTATGGTCGTTGCAGGGCTGATTACAATTGTTTCACTGATGGTTCCATCAAAAACACGAAGAAGTGTTCGAATGATGGTCATTCGGTATTTACCTGAAAAGCTATCCGTAATGATAAGAAGTCAAATCAAACGTAGCTTAATAGGATTTTCAACGTTAGGAAGCCCATCTTTAGTCATTAAAGTATTTTTTCTATCCATTCTTCAATGGAGTTGTATTGTTTTTGCCATTTGGTTATGCGCTTACTCTGTTGGTTATACTGCAACAATTTCCATGTCCATTTCAGTATGGATATTAATGGTTATTGGACTGACGTTGCCATCTTCTCCCGCGCAACTAGGCACAACGCAATTAGCATTTACGTTGGGTCTTTCCATTGCGCTTAACGAAATGCAAATACCTTTTGCAGCTTCACTCGTTTACACATGCTGTGTGAATATCCCATACATGATTATTGGTGCATTTTATTGGTTGAGAGTGGGTTCGCTCCGTAAAGAGCCTCAAAAAAATGATTCAATTAATTGATAATTACAGGAGTGAGTAATGACAGAAGATAAAAATTCAGCGTTGAAAAGTACCAATAAGAAAACAATTCTTACCTTATTTGGAACACGACCTGAAATCATAAAGTTAGCTCCTGTTATTTGGGCCATAGAGAAGCGTAGTGACATTTGGCGTAGCGTTACTGTTTCTTCATCACAACATACCGATTTGCTGCGTCCCTTTATTCGTGATTTAAAAATTAATATCGATCATGATCTGGCTGTGATGACGCCCGGCCAAACACCTAATGCCGTTTTGTCTCGTGTGGTTGACGCGATTGAACCGATATTCACAAAAGAAAAACCTGATCTGATTATTGTCCAGGGAGATACAACAACCGCTATTGCTGGTGCATTGGCCGGGTTTTATGCTCGTATACCAGTTGCTCATGTTGAAGCAGGTTTGCGTACCGGTAATCGACATAGCCCATTTCCAGAGGAAATGAATCGTCGTTTGATTAGTCAGTTGGCAGATATTCATTTTGCAGCAACTGATGAGAATATTAAGATATTACTTTCTGAAGGTATTAGAAAAGAAACCATTGTTTTAACTGGAAATCCTGTTGTTGATGCATTGCATCATATTTTAAAAAACTCTCAATGTTCTGAGAAACTTTCCAAGTTCTTGCAGCAAGTAAAAAGTAAGCGCTTGTTGGTACTGACTACACACCGTCGGGAAAATTTTGGACAGGTAATGTCTTCACATTTAAAAGCATTACGCAAATTTATCGAGCGGCATAAAGATATTGAATTAGTTTTTCCAGTACATCCCAATCCATCGGTACGCGCTGCAGTCAACGTCGAATTTGCAAATATCGATAGAATTCATTGTATTGATCCTCTTGAATATGCTGATTTTTTGCACTTATTATCGCACGCATGGCTTATTGCATCGGACTCTGGGGGGGTACAAGAAGAAGCGCCTTCATTAGGAAAGCCCTTGTTGGTGTTACGCGATACAACCGAACGCCCAGAAGTACTGGCTTGTGGTGTTGGTAGGCTTGTTGGTCATTCGGGTGAGCGGTTGGAAGAAATGTTAGAAGAGGCAATAAAAGATAAATCATGGTTCGAAAAAGTATTACAAATACAAAATCCTTTTGGAAAAGGAAATGCCGGGGAACAAATCGCATCTGCTATTGATAATTATTTTGCAACTCATTAAAAATACTTAACTATGAATCAAACTCTGTCCACGCATAATAAAAAGCCAATTGCTAACTTGTCCCTTGATCTAGATAATGAATGGGCTTATTTAAAAACACATGGAAATCCAGATTGGGAAGCTTATCCATCCTATTTAAATGAAGTTGTTCCTAGGATTCTGGAAACGCTGGAAAAGAAATCTTTAAAAATAACAGTATTTGTTGTCGGACAAGACGCTTCTCTTGATTACAATCGTAATGCTCTTTCTCAATTGGCAAATGCGGGGCATGAAATAGGCAATCATTCTTTAAAGCATGAGCCTTGGTTACATCTATTTTCGGAAGAAGATTTGGAGCATGAATTAGCGGAAGCCGAACGATTCATTCAATCAGCAACAAGTCATAAACCTACAGGATTTCGCGGCCCCGGATATAGTCAATCAGCGACTCTATTGAGGGTATTGCGTCGCCGTGGTTATGTTTATGATGCTAGTTCATTACCAAGCTTTATTGGCCCACTCGCACGCGCCTATTATTTTGCAACAGGGCAATTTGGCGCTGAACAGCGTGAGCGGCTTAATCGTTTATTCGGTAACTGGAAAGATGGTTTTAAGCCGCTAAAACCTTACTATTGGTCTTTTGAAGGCACTACCTTGTTGGAAATGCCGGTTACTACCTTTCCTATCTTTAGAGTTCCGATCCATTTAAGTTACGTTATGTTTCTGGCAGGATTTTCTCCGTTTTTAGCAACAACTTATTTTAGTTCAGCATTATTGGCATGCCGTCTATTTGGAGTAGAACCATCTATTTTGCTCCATCCGTTGGATTTTCTAGGGGGAGAGGATGTGCCTCGATTAAAATTCTTCCCTTCTATGAAAATGACTGGTAAAGCAAAGATAGATATTGTAGAAAAATGCTTAGACAGCTTAACCAATCATTTTGATGTAAAGACTGTTGGTGAACATGCCGCTATTGTCGCTAATCGGAAGCATATATTACAAGTAGAACCCAATAGCAATTCATAAAATCCTACATCGTTCATTAGGAGAAAAAATGTTAGACAAAAAAATCACGGTAATGATGCCTGCTTATAACGAAGAGAAAGATCTTCCCGGGCTGCTTGATCGAATCAAAAATGCGATGAATGGTTGGGCAAATTACCAAATTCTTGTTGTGGACGATGGGTCACATGATAAAACAGCACAAATAGTGCAAGAAGCCGCTGCTCGTATGCCTGCGAAATTAATTCAACATCCGCAAAACATGGGATTGGGTGCGGCTATGCGAACCGGGCTGAAAGCTGCGGCACAAGACAGCGATGTCGTTGTTACACTGGATGCTGATAATTCGCAAGATCCACTATTGATTAAAAGTATGATAGAGCGTCTCGGTGAAGGGTTCGATGTGGTGATCGCTTCTCGTTTCCAACCTGGTGCTCAAGAAATAGGTGTTCCGCCATTTCGCATTTTACTTAGTCACGTAGCAAGCGCCGGAATTCGCACCCTAGTCGGTTATCAAGGTGTTCGTGATTATACCTGCGGATTCCGAGTATACCGAGCAGAAACACTGCGTAAATTAATTCAAACTTTCGGAGATCATTTTATTCGTGAAAATGGTTTTTCTTGTATGTTTGAGTTGTTACTCAATTTACGTTCTTTGAATGCAAAAGCTTCAGAGGTGCCATTGGTACTTCGCTACGATCTGAAAGAGGGCGCCAGTAAAATGCGCATTCTGCGCACAATGTGGCGTTATGTTGTGACATTAACACGTGGTTATTTGCCCATATCATGGCGCGCAGCCCCTAAGCAAAATGGAGCGTCCAATGCTTAATGATAGCAATGGGATTGCCGCTTCCGGTGGGATAGAAAATTCTCATGTGGCGGTAATTGGAGGGGGTATTAGTGGTTTGGCGATGGCTTATTGGCTTACCAAGTCAGGCGCGCGCGTAACGCTTTATGAAGCCTCTAATCAGTTAGGGGGATTAGGAACTTTCTTTCAGTATCGTAATGTTTCCCTTGAAAAATTCTATCATTGTATGTTGCCAAGCGATAAACATCTGTTAAGTCTTTTGCAAGAAACTGATTTATTAGATGAAATTTATTGGAAAGATACGAGCTTTGGTTTTATGCAAAAGGGTCAGTTGTATGGACTTAACACTCCTGTTGAATTATTACGGTTTAGTCCGCTATCACTGATCGATAGATTTAGAGTTGGCTTCACTGGTTTATGGGGGAGCATCTGTTCTTCACAAGGATTAGACGATGTCACTTGTGTTGAGTGGCTTAGCCGCCTTTCTGGAAAAAGAGCGTTTGAAACATTTTGGAAGCCGATGTTGCAAGCAAAATTTGGAGATCGATATCACGAGGTTCCTGCACTTTGGTTTTGGACACGTTTTAATCGCGAAAAAGGGGGCAACAAAAAAGAATGCAAAGGATATATTCATGGTGGTTATCGGCGCATCGTAGACACTTTAGCTAATTTTATCCAGGCACAAGGCGGGACTATCAAGCTAGAGACCGCAATAGAAAAAATGGATTTAAATGAAAAAGAACAACTTGTTATACATACCTCACAATCTGAAACTAATATTTTTGATCGCATAGTCATTACAACGCCAATTGCTTTCTTAGAAAAAGTTCTGTCAAACAATAAATTAGCTGAGAGATGTCCAAAAATCGACAACACTATCGACATGCAAGGGGTAGTAAATGCTGTAATAATGCTTCGTCGGGGGTTTACTAAGCACTATTGGGTTGCCGCAATTGATGAAGATATACCGTTTCAGGGTATTGTAGAAAGCACTACGCTTCTCGAGAAATCAGACACTGGAGGAGTGCACTTAATCTATCTAATGAATTATGTGCATCGCACAGAACCACTTTTTGAAAAATCAGAAGATGAAATTCTTGATGGTTATATCACTGGATTGAAAAAGCTTTTTCCCGATCTTCAGGATGATGATATCGTGGACCGTTATCTATTTCGCGCACCTTATGTGGAGCCACTTTACACGACAGGTTATCAAAAACGTAAACCACCTACTGAATTGATCGCGGGAAAATTATATTTGGCTACAACTGCTCAAGTTTATCCTGACGTCACTTCTTGGAACGGATCAATTGGTTTGGCTCGAAAAGTTTTTGATCAAATTCTTAATAAGAAGAATCCTAATCCAGAACGTGTCGGTAGTTTTGAACATGTAAAGGAAGCTAAAACAGCTTCTCCTCCTCTTGCCAATTGATAATTAGTTTGATGAATTGGATTTCGTCGAAGCAATCGGGCGAATGACAGGGGTTAAATGGAATGCCGTTAGTTTGCTGTGATGAAAGAGAGGCTATAAGTGTATCTCGTTGTATGATCTTCGTTGGGTTGAATTGCATGTCAACGCTGCTCAAATCAACACGCTTTATTTTTGATCGTGCACATCAAAACATTAGTTTTCTAGAGCGAACTGAAGTGGTGCCGTAAAACTAGACAGGTTGTTAAGATACTATAGAGAATCATAATCATGATCAAGAAGCGCACATAATATTCGAGTGAATTCAAAGCGAAAGTAGCACTGACTGCAATACGAAGAGATGAAACTATTCCTCAGCTGGAGCACGTTATGGAATACATCCCACACAGATCAATAGCTGGAAACGGCGACTCATTGAACAGGCGACTGAATTATTTTCCAGAAGCAACAATTCAAGCAAAGAGAAACGGATAAACCACAGACGATTTAAACCGTGTCATCGGGCAACTGACGGTGGAACGCGATTTTTTAGTCAGAAAACTCGATCATCACACATTTTTGCTACGAAGGATGGGCGAGCAATGCCTAAAAATACCGCAATATGGTTTACGCAGCTACGCCACGTGGTTTCTGCGTCAAGTAATTCTGATTAATCGCAAGAAAGCAGCGTTCACGATGAAGACACTGGGCATTATCAACACAGCGCCCAAGCCCAGAAACAGTATTCCAGGCAAGCAACACAAAATATATCCTTATTTGCTCAAAGGTAGGGTAATAAATCAACCCAATCAAGTTTGAGTTGCTGATATTACCTATGTGCCGATGGAGAAAGGCTTTGGTTATCTGGTCATCATCATGGACTGACATTCCCGTAAAGTGCTGAACTGGCACTTATCCAACACGATGGATACCGATTTCTGTATTCAATCATTCGAGGATGCCACTCAAGACCATGGCTGTCCGTAGATATTCAATAACGATCAAGGAGTGCAGTTTACCAGCGAAGTCTAGACTGCCGTTCTAAAGAATCACGATATGCAGTCAGCATGGATGGAATGGGTTGCTAACCATGACAATATTTTCTTTGAACGGCCATGGGGTACAGTAAAGTATGAACTCTTTACACCAGGGCATTTAATGACTAACTGGGGTAAGGAAAAGTTTGATTCAGTGGTTTGATTGATACAATCAGGAACGTTTTCATCGAGGCCTTGATAATCAAACTTCCAATGAGGTTTATTATCAATTTCACGCGATTCATTAGACTGCCTGTGCTTGATTAACTAACAATAGTAGAGCTTAATTCTACTCTCAGGTCGTTCAGTTACAGAAGGTCACTTCAATGATTACGCAAATATAGGGTTATTGTGTTCTTACAACCGGAAATAGACGACTTAGAATAATTTTTCTTGATCCATTTGTGAGAAAATGGCTAAAAAATGTCACGATTCCTTCGCAATAAACATGGAATTGCACTGTAATGAGAGCTGTACATTATTTTACAAAGGTTTCAAATCGTCAATTAAGATGGGAATTTAATTCATAAAAATCAATCAATTCTTGAATGTTCGGTTCAAAACGTATTCATGGGATCTGACGATAATTTAGAAAAAAACCGCATTGATAAGTGGTTGCATGCCGCGCGTTTTTTCAAAACACGATCGCTTGCGTCAGAAGCGATTGAACGTGGGCGAGTTACAATTAACGGAAACAAAATTAAACCTGCGAAACAACTAGCATTAGGAGATAGCGTAGTAATGCGCATCGGCAATAATCATTATGAAGTGACGGTTCTAGGATTATCCAATCGACGCGGATCGGCAACAGAAGCCCAGAAGCTTTACAGGGAAACAGATGAAAGCAAAAAACAAAGAGAATTATTAGCTGCACGTTTAAAAGAACAACCAGTCAGCTTTTATACGAAAGGGCGTCCGACTAAACGAGACCGGCGAAATATCGAGCGCTTCTTTTCTAACCAAGAAGATTCATAATCTCATAAGAATTTACAAAACGATACGGCTAGTTAACTCTTTCTTATGCTTGAAGAAAATTTAATAAATGACTATGGAAAATAAAACCTTTAATTTGAGCAAAGACGAGTTAATACAACAATCTTCTGCGCAAATGGATGTGCATCTTCAAGGTGCAAGCTACACTCAAGCGCAGAAATTAGCATTAACTTGTCGTATTTTGTTTGATAACGGACACGATTCTGGATTGGCGGGTCAGATTACTGCTCGCGGAGAAAAAATAGGCACTTATTTAACACAACGTTTAGGATTGGGTTTTGATGAAATTTGCGCGAATAATTTGTTGCTTGTCAACGAAGACCTTGAGGTGATTCAAGGAGAAGGAATGGCAAATCCGGCCAATCGTTTTCATTCATGGTTATATCGCGCAAGACCGGATGTACAATGCATCATTCATACGCATGCCGTTCATACAGCCGCGCTCAGTATGCTGGAAGTTCCGCTGAAAATATCGCATATGGATAATTGTGTGTTGTACGACAATGTTGCATTTCTAGCTAAATGGCCAGGCGTTCCAGTGGGAAACAATGAAGGCGAGCTTATTTCGCAAGCGATAGGCGATAAAAAAGCATTATTCCTTGCACATCATGGATTATTAATTGCTTGCCCCAGCATCGAAGAAGCGTGTGTATTAGCGCTTGCATTTGAAAGAGCGGCGCGTATGCAATTATTAGCCATGTCTGCGGGGAAAATTCAACCCCTTGATCCCGATCTCGGTCGAGAAGCGCGTGACTGGATTTTACGAGGCCAACGCAGTGCAGTTACTTTTGCCTATTATGCGCGACGCAGCTTGCGTAAAAATAAGGAATGTTTGCAATAAACCTATTTGCCGTCACTGTTAAGAATTGATTGTGAGATTATAAAGCCTCGATGGCAAAGATATTGTTTGTACCCGCAAGGGGTTTCGGTTAGAATCGCCAATTCCCAGGCGCGTAGCTCAGTTGGTTAGAGCACCACCTTGACATGGTGGGGGTCGTTGGTTCGAGTCCAATCGCGCCTACCACAGCTATGAATTTATTTGTTACCAGATATATTCATCTCGTATTCAGAGAGATTTTTGAATATCAAAGCGTTAGACATGGTTCATCATGATTGAACGGCGTAATTTCTACCGAATACTGCACGTGCAACCAGATGCTTCCATGGCAGTTATCCAAGAAAATTATCGCTTACTGAGACAGAAGCTAAAAATACACCCCAACTTAAGCGGTGTCGACTGGAATGAAAATTTACTCGAAGCTGCTTACCAAACTTTATCGAATTCTTCGAAAAGATCCGCCTATGATGCTGAATTATTGCGGTATTATCATATTGATACATTGACGCATGGTGCTTTTAGTAGCAATACTAACGAATCTGGTCGTAAGCAAACAAACAGCAATTCTAGTTCATTTGGTTTGAAAAATTATTACCGTGTTTTGCAAGTTCAATCGGACGCACCGGTTGCCATCATTATGGCTAGTTATCAAGCGCTAAAGAAACACAATTCAGCCGATATTAAGTCTCTGGACGAGGCTTATCGTATTCTTTCAAATAACAAAACACGACAACAATATGATGTTTATTTGGCTAGATACTTAGCGGAAACCCGTCAAGAATCCGAAGCGCAGTCAAATGAAGTCTATCCAATGGCGATGACTACTAGCAACTCTACTGCATCGTCTCTGCAGCCATATCAAGCGGTAATACTTCATTATTGCGCGTTTTGTAAAACGCCTTATCGCTCGCATGCGAATTTGTATGGAAATGAAAATTGTTTGGAATGTAATAGCCCAATTACTTCTATCGAACATGAGAGTCTCAGTTTATTACGACGGACGATGAAACGAATTCCGTTACAGGGTGAATTTTTATTTTATTTATTTTGGCCGGGCAAGCCGTATCGAGGTTATTTCCAAGATTTATCTTCAAATGGGTTACGGTTTTGGAGCGAACAATCAATCGATTTAGGAGAAATAATAAAAATCGACGCTGCAAATCTGCAAGCAGTCACTGAAGTAACACATACTAGTGTGGAAAACAATGGCATTTCTACTGGTACACGATTTATTACCGCTAAATTTGATCAATCTCGTGGAAATTTTATTTCAGTACAGGCCTGAACGTTAATTTTGGAAATTTGCGACAACCTTTTTACTCTTAAAAAAAGAATTATAACAATCCAGTAACAAATTGATTGATGAAAATTTTTTAGAAATAGATTAAAATTCGATCAATCATAGAATAGTTTGTAATTTTGATTTTTTAGCTGTGATTCATTAATTCAACTACTCGGTCAGTTAAATCAAAATAAGTCATTGTAATTTATTTAGAAAACAATTACTCTTATTACAATTTTGTAACAGAAATATTACTTTACGCCAATTATATAAAGGAATAACCGCATTAATAGTGATATTATTTAAAGGTAGAAATGAGGCAAAACGTATTTTAAATAACATAGTGAAATCGCTAAAAGGTTATTTTCATTTGTTTATTAAAAAACTTAAGTTTCAGTTTTATTGTGAAATGCCTACTGAATGACAGTTAGAAACTTTGAAGTCTTGAACTCGAGTTCAATAAATGCATTACAAGTCAATGATTTTTAAGATGACCTTTAATAAAAATAAGCTATGGACATAGCCATACATCAAATTTCAGCATTACGGTCGGCAGCAGCTGACGCATGCGCCTTGTTAAAAACCATGTCGAATGAAGACCGCTTATTGATTTTATGTGAACTGAGTCAAGGTAGTCGAAATGTAGGCGAATTGGAGCAACTTTTAAATATTCACCAACCAACCCTTTCTCAACAATTTACAGTACTAAGAGAAGAAAATTTAGTTTCAACTGAACGTAAAGGTAAATACATTTATTATAGATTATCGAGTCTGCAAGCAATAAAAGTAATGCAAACTCTTTCCGATCTTTATAGCATTCATCGTTCCTAGTGAATTGATTTTAACAATTCGTCCTATTTCAATTAAGGTTGAATTTCAACGATGGAGTTGGTTCGCGCAAGTCCACTCATAATTCGTCCCGATTTATTACGAACCTGCACTACCTGATTCTCTGCCGCATCGGTTAATGCATTTCCTTCTGAACTGATACTAAATCCTCTCCCTTTCACGACCAGATTAACTTTTTGACCTCGCTGAATTACATAGGGCGCTCGCAGCATATGTTGTCGAATGGGTTGACCAACCGTGAGATTATTGTTGGCAATTTTACCCACAATCTGCGAGGGGTCAGTAAAAATCCCGTCCGGCATATGAGTTAAGTTCACATTTTGCAATGTAATATCTTCATAAGTTAAAGCATGCCCTGTTGAAACGGGGCGAGCCAAATGCAATACATCTGCCATGACATTAATTTCTGCTTGAACATAGATGGCCCAATTGATATCGCGATCGTTACACCGAACAACTATAGATGTCTTACCCCATAAACGACTTCCGGGCGGAATAGAAGGATGTAATTCTGAACACCTTGGTAACGTTAAGTATTTATCAATTTTATCAACATTGACAGTCACTTGCCCTGGCAATGTCGAAGCATTGCGATAGACAAAATCTTCAACCGAGTTTCGGATAAGCGATATATCTTGATATTGCTCAGAAACTTCATCATTTGCTGCAAGCAAAGGTGCCTGCAGCAATATTATTAATAGTGTTATCAGGTTTTTGGCTACAACAATCGGTTGAGATTTTTTCATCATAAAATTCTGCCGTGGGCGGCAAATATTGCCGTTATGTGAAGCTATCATAAACGACAAATCAGTTGGTTATCTCAGAAGATGGCACTCTTTCTTTCCTCTTTTCTTTCATTAACACACTGATTTACCTATCCCTATACATCTGGCACATAAAATGCTTGTTATAAGACAAGAAAATTTAAATGCGACAAAAAAATGATTAATAAACTGGATAAAGAACTCAATTTTCATCATCACGCTTTAGCATTGCGTGTAGGACGACAAGAATTACTTTCAAGTAATGTGGCTAATGCGGACACACCGAATTTCAAAGCAAAAGATATTGATTTTGCAAGTGCGCTCAATGAAAAACTTAGACTGAATTCTTCATTCGGTAAAGTTACTCTAAATACGACATCGCCCACACATATTAATGCCGGAGCAAACAGTGTTTTGGGAGACAACATACTCTATCGTATCCCCCTACAGCCGAGTGTAGATGGAAATACTGTCGATATGGACATGGAACGAACCCGCTTTGCCGATAATGCTCTGAAATACGACGCCAGCATTTCATTTATAAACAATGAATTTAGAAACATTATGTTAGCGATGCAGGAGAGATAGAAAATGTCATTATTTAATGTATTTGGAATTGCCAGTTCAGCAATGTCAGCCCAATCACAGCGTTTAAACGTAGTGGCTAGTAACCTTTCCAATGCAGATAGTGTAACTAGCTCGACAGGCGAAGCATACCGTGGACGTCAAGTGGTTTTTAGTACGTTACAAGCAAATCCTAATGGAGCCAGTGGCGTCAAGGTTGCCGGTGTAGTTCACGATGCCTCACCGATGCGGCAGGTTTTTGAACCTAAACATCCGATGGCTGATAAAAATGGCTATGTAACGATGCCTAATGTGAATGTAGTTGATGAAATGGTCAATATGATGTCTGCATCGCGTTCTTATCAAAACAGCGTTGATATGATGAATACGACAAAATCGCTATTACAAAAAACGCTGACGATAGGACAATAAAAGGAGAATTAACATGAATTCATCACAACAAGTTACTACGCCGGCAGTTTCAACTAATAATTCTGTGACGAATGCAACAAACGTTACAGCAAAAAAAGGGGTTGAAAATCCGCAGGATCGTTTTTTGAAACTACTCGTTACACAGATGAAAAATCAAGATCCATTAAAACCACTTGATAACGCTGAAGTGACTAGTCAACTAGCCCAAATTAGCACGGTTTCTGGTATCGATAAATTGAACAGCACACTACAACTGCTCAATTCAGATATGTCAGAAAGCTTATCCATGGAAGCAACGCGTATGATTGGGCATAACGTTCTTGTACCCGGAACATCATTGTCTCTTGAAAAAGGAGCTTCAGTACTCGGCGTAGAACTTGATCAGCCAGCTGATCAAGTTAAAGTAACCATCATGGATAGCTCTGGAATCCCTGTTCGTCATTTGGATTTAGAAAGCAAACCAGAAGGTGTCAGTGCCATTCCTTGGGATGGGAAAACTGATAGTGGAGCAATTGCTGCCGATGGAGAATACACTTTTGCTGCAACCGCTGTTCAAGATGGCGAAAACATCAAAATTAAAACGCTTTCATTAGGACTAGTTAATAGCGTGACTCCGAATGAAAAAGGCGCACTTCTTGACATAGAAAAAATCGGTGCTGTCAATATATCTGATGTTAAACAAGTATTTTAATTAGGAGATCGTCATGAGTTTTCAACATGGATTAAGTGGATTAAGCGTATCGTCTACTAATTTGGATGTAATTGGCAATAACGTCGCAAACGCAAATACAATCGGGTATAAAGAATCACAAGCACAATTTACTGATATTTATGCTAATTCCCTGGCCGGATCAGGTGCATCAGAAATTGGTATTGGATCAAGAGTTGCGACTGTTGCACAAGGGTTTAATCAAGGCGGAATTAAACCGACTAGCAATCCATTAGACGTTGCCATTAACGGAAATGGTTTCTTTCGCATGAATGATGGTGGAGTAGTTAGTTATAGCAGAAACGGGCAATTTCTCGTTGATGCCAAGGGTTTTCTTGTCAATGCAACTGGTTCGAATGTTACAGGTTATATGGCAGATCAAGATGGAAATGTCGTGGCAAGCCAATTAGCAAATCTCAATCTAACGTCTACAGACATTACTCCTAAGCAGACTTCAGTTTTCAATCTTGGATTCAATCTCAATTCAAACTCTATTCCTCCCACCACAAACCCAACGACTCTAATGCCGTTTGATGTGAATAACCCAAAAAGCTACAACAATACCACTTCGGGTGAAATTTTCGATAGCTTAGGAAACTCTCATGTTCTTTCCGTTTATTTCCAAAAAACATTAACACCTGGAAATTGGAATATTTTTGCCACCGTCGATGGAAAAACTGATAATTTGGGCGTTCCTCAATTTGTAACGCTCGACAATACCTCATTAACCTTCGATAACAACGGCAACTTAACATCTCCCTCAGTGCCACTTAATGTAAGTGTTAATTTAAATTCTATTAATCCTGCACAAGGCGCAGCCTCTCCTTTAGATTTTTCATTGGATTTATCTAAATCTACACAGTTTGGATCGCCCTTTGGTGTCAATGTCCATTCTCACGATGGATTTACTTCCGGAAAACTAGCGGGGTACACAATATCAGCAGAAGGAATAATTCAAGGAACATTTACCAATGGCAGAACTAAAACATTAGGACAAATTGCTCTGTCTAATTTCGCTAATCCACAGGGATTAACACCCACTGGAAATGGAAACTGGATTGAAACACCCGAGTCTGGACAACCTTTGGTAGGCACACCTAAAACGGGAACGCTTGGCGTACTTGCGAGCTCTTCTGTAGAAGAAGCCAATATCGATCTTACCGCTGAATTAGTAAAAATGATTACGGCACAACGTATGTATCAAGCCAATGCCAAAACGATCGAAACACAAAACTCTATTATGCAAACTTTGGTCAACCTGTAATTTCATTGTTTATAAATTTATTGTAAAACATTATGGATAGACTAATTTATACCTCAATGACTGGTGCAAATCATACGTTGCACCAACAGGCAACTGTTGCGCAAAATCTCGCCAATGTCTCAACAAACGGATATCGGGCAGAGAAAAATGCCTTCAGAGCCGTTCCAGTATATGGGGATGGTTCACCCACGCGAGCTTTTGTAGTGGATTCAACCATATCACAAGATTTTACCCCTGGACCGATTCAAACTACTGGTCGAGATTTGGATGTCGCCATTCGCGGTTCTGGTTGGATTACCGTTGAATTGGAAAATGGTCAAGAAGCCTACACACGAAGTGGTAATTTACAAATTAGCCCAAACGGCATTTTAATTACTCAGAACGGATTAAAAGTTAAAAATGCTGACGGTGGTCCGATCACGATACCTCCTGATACACGCATTACCATCGGTGTGGATGGAACAGTTTCGTCAGTTCCTATTTTTCCTCAACCCAATACAGTCGCTCCTGTTGGTCGAATTAAATTGGTCGATCCCGCCGAAGATCAATTGGTAAAAGGTGGCGATGGTTTATTTCGATTAAAAGATGGCAGTGTTGCACCGGTAGACGCAAGAGTAAGGCTTGCCGATGGAGCATTGGAAGACGGTAACGTCAACGTAGTCCATGAAATGGTGAGCATGATAGCACTTGCCCGGCAATTTGATATGCAAATGAAAATGCTGGAAAGCGCCCAAAAGAATGCTCAACAAGCCAGTGAAATAATGGTTATGAGAGCTTAATCACTTTAAGTTGAAGGAATAAAAGCAATGATACGTTCGTTATGGATTTCAAAAACCGGGTTGAATGCGCAACAAACCAAAATGGATGTCATCGCCAATAACTTGGCGAATGTCAGCACAAACGGATTCAAACGGTCCCGAGCCATTTTTGAAGATTTGATGTATCAAACGTTACGGCAACCAGGCGCGCAATCATCACAGCAAACCCAATTGCCAACAGGTCTGCAATTGGGTACCGGTGTGAAGCCAGTTGCCACGGAAAGCGTGTTTATTCAAGGGGCTCCTCAACCAACTGATAATTCACGCGATATTTTTATCAATGGTACCGGTTTTTTCCAAATTTTAATGCCAGATGGAACAACAGCCTACACTCGCGATGGTGCTTTCCAATCCGACATTAATGGACAAATTGTTACCTCCAGCGGCTATCCGCTGCAACCACCTATTACCGTTCCACCGAATGCAATCGATATTACGGTAGCACGTGATGGGACCGTTTCTGCAACGATGCCAGGGTCAGTAGCTCCAGTTCAAGTGGGTAATATTCAACTGGCAAGCTTTATCAATCCAGCCGGGTTACAAAAAATGGGTGAGAATCTTTTTCTCGAAACTGCAGCCAGTGGCGCACCCAATCAAAATGCACCAGGCACAAACGGGTTAGGAACCGTCATGCAACGCTATGTTGAAGCGTCAAACGTCAATGTGGTTGAAGAACTCGTTAACATGATTCAGACACAGCGCGCTTACGAAATGAATTCTAAATCCATAGAAACTTCAGATCAAATGTTACAAAGATTGGCGCAAATATAACGTAACTTTTCAGTAAGGCTAATGTAATGTTAACAGCGTTTAATGAAATTTTAAGGGATGATCAATACAAACGAATCAGCGTATTGGTATTCGCATGCTTCTTATCAGGCTGTAATACATTGATGACACCTTCCACGGTAACCCATCAACCTTATACTCTCAGACCCCCGCAACCGAGTGGTGTGCCAGCGCAACCCAATGGCGCAATTTTTCAATCGATCAATACCACGATGAATGGGGTTCGATACACGCCTTTGTTTGAAGATCGTCGCGCGCGAATGGTTGGAGATACCATTATCGTCAATTTACGTGAAAAAACCAATGCCAGCAAAAGCTCCGAAAGTAATGTAGATCGCGCAGGCAGTATTGATTTTTCAGTTCCTAATTTTTTAGGTCTTCCTCTTACGCTGTTAACTAAAAATGCCACTATTAAGGCTAACAATAACAACAAATTTAATGGCGGCGGTGCCAGCACGAATAAAAATGATTTTAATGGCACGATTACGGTAACGGTAATCGAAGCATTACCGAATGGCAATCTCGTAGTGAGTGGTGAAAAGCAGATCGGTATTAACCAAGGACAAGAATTCATCCGACTTTCAGGAGTGCTCAATCCCGTACATATTATAGGGAATACTATTTCTTCTACTCAAATTGCCGACGCTCGAATTGAGTATCGTGGCAATGGATACGTTGATGAAGCACAAACAATGGGATGGCTATCACGATTCTTCTTATCGATTTCTCCTTTCTGATCAAAAAACGTTATTAATAATGATTTTTACTTTAAGTGAAACCATGAAAGCAAAACGAACACTGATTTTATTAATTTTCTGTCTTATTTCGATTTTGCCAGGTTTAAGTCTTGCTGATCGAATTAAAGACCTTGCTTCGATTCAAGGCGTTCGCAACAATCAATTAATAGGATATGGATTGGTTGTCGGTTTGGATGGCAGCGGCGATATGACCACCCAAACACCTTTTACCGTCCAAAGTGTCATAAACATGTTAGGTCAGTTGGGAGTAAATTTGCCACCTGGAACCAATTTACAGTTACGTAATGTTGCTGCAGTGATGGTAACCGCAACAGTACCTGCATTTACCAAACCCGGTCAACAAGTTGATGTAACCGTATCCTCGATGGGTAACGCGAAAAGCCTACGAGGCGGAACATTGCTGATGACACCGATGAAAGGTATTGATAATCAAGTTTACGCGATTGCTCAAGGAAATATTTTGGTCGGCGGTATCGGCGCATCTGCCGGGGGGAGCAGTGTCCAAGTAAATCACCTAAGTGTCGGTCGTGTAACAGGTGGCGCCATGGTAGAACGTGAAATACCAACCACCGTAGGACAAGGTGATTTTATCAATCTAGAACTCAATTCAACAGATTTCTCGACAGTTAGCCGGATTGTGGATGCCATCAATCAATTGCATCCATCCTCAGCATCCCCAGTAGATGGTCGCATGATACAAGTCAAAGCACCGAATGATAGCGGTCAACGTATTGCTTTTATAGCACAGATTGAAAGTTTAGATATCAAACCCGCCAGACCAACAGCCAAAGTTATTGTTAATTCTAGAACAGGTTCGGTGGTCATGAATCAGGCAGTTACATTGGAATCCAGTGCTGTCGCACACGGCAATTTATCGATCATCATTAATACCGAGCCAGTTATTAGTCAACCTGGACCTTTAGCTCAACGCGGCGAAACCGTTGTTACACAACGTTCGCAGGTTGAAATACGAACCGAAGAGGGAAATCTAATGTTGCTTCCTAATGGTGCTGATTTAGGGGAAGTTGTAAAGGCATTGACCGCTATTGGAGCAACAACGCAAGATCTGCTTTCGATATTGCAAGCTTTGAAAGCAGCGGGTTCGTTGCGTGCAGACCTGGAAATAATTTAATTCTATCTTTCATAAGGACAGACTGTCGTGGTTATTTCACCTGATATCTCAAGCAAACTCGCAATTGATGCGAGGAGTATGGATGAACTGCAAGTATTAGCGAAAAGAAATCCAGATGGCGCTTTACAAAAAGTCGCGCAACAGTTTGAAGGAATATTTATGCATATGCTTCTCAAAAGCATGCGCGAGGCTACCCCCAAAGATGGATTGTTTGACAGTCAACAAACACAATTTTTTACCCAAATGTACGATCAACAATTGTCTCAGCATGTAGCAAAACGAGGTATGGGTATTGCTGACATGATGGTTAAACAACTCACTCGATCTAATTCGTTAGGATCTGCGCTGACTGGAAATACTGATCCGGCAATGTCTACTCTTTATTCAGATAAAAACCCTTCTTCTATTCCAGCTTCACATCCGAATGACAAGTCACCAAAATTGTGGCCTACCGCTCAGAATTCCTCAAACATACATTCACAAAATACAACTTATAAAATAAATACTCGCGTAGAAGATTCGCCTTTCTTGGGCCAATTGGGAGGAATGAGTAATAAGTTACCCAATCATGTTAATAATTTTATCGATAAACTATTACCCCATGCGAAAACTGCTACTCAATCAACAGGCATACCTTCGCAATTCATTCTAGCGCAGGCTGCTTTAGAAAGTGGTTGGGGTAAACATGAAATTCGACGCGCTGACAACAAACCAAGTTATAACCTATTTGGCATCAAAGCTGGGGCAAATTGGAAAGGCGATGTGATTGAAACAGTAACTACCGAATATATTAACGGCGCACCACAGAAAACTGTCGAAAGATTCCGTGCATATAGTTCATATGCAGAAGGATTCAAGGATTATGCAAAACTATTATCCGATAATCCGCGTTATGCCAATGTAGTGAAAAACACAGACGCTGTTGCATTTGCAAACGGTTTACAACGCGCTGGTTATGCGACCGACCCACGCTATGCGGATAAATTAATCAAAATAATCAATAATGAAGCAATGCAAAACCGAAGATTTATTTAATTTTCTAGATTAACTGAATTCTTTTTTTATCTTGCCGATATAACCAATATAGATTACTCAAATTATAAGTATCAAATAGAGCTATGGGAAATAATATTATAAATATCGGTATCTCAGGCCTTTTAACTGCTCAAAATCAGTTACATACGACCAGTCATAATATTAGCAATGCGAATACGACTGGTTTTAAGAGACAAGAAGTATTACAAGATACGAATGTTCCGCAATCCTCGGGCGCAGGATTTGTTGGCAAAGGTGTGCACACGACTACGGTGCAACGCATATACAGCCAATTTCTTGTATCTCAATCACTGCAAGTTCAAGCGCAAAGCCAATCACTTGATGTAAATTACACGCAAATCAAACAACTGGACAATATGCTGGCTGAAGCAACTTCCGGTTTATCACCAACACTCCAAAAATTTTTCAGTGCGGTACAAGATGTTGCTACAAATCCATCAATGATACCTTCGCGTCAATCTATGTTAAGTGGATCAGAAGCACTGGTATCTCGTTTTCAAGCTTTGGATGAACGCATGTCTCAAATGCGGAATGGTGTTAACGAACAGATCACCAGTCATGTTGAAGAAATTAACTCTTTGTCTAAACAAGTTGCCGAAGTCAATCAACAAATCTTACTGGCCGAAGGCTCTGCTGCAGGGCAGCCTGCAAATGACATGCTTGATCAAAGAGACAGCTTGATTAGTAGCCTCAGCAAATTAATAAATGTGGATACGATCGCACAAAGTGACGGTAGTATTAATGTTTACGTAGGTAATGGCCAAGCATTGGTTGTAGGTTCTCGGGCAATGTCTCTAGAAGCCATGAAAAACCCCACGAACCCAAACAATTTAACATTAGGTATAGTAAGTAGCGGAAAAACCATCCAACTTCCTGAGGAACAAATTACCGGAGGAGCTTTAGGCGGACTTTTTGCATTTCGCAACGATGCGTTGGATAACGCTCAGAATTCTTTGGGCAGAATCGCGATTACTTTGGCGCAAAATTTTAATGAACAGCACCGTTTAGGAATGGATCTAAACGGAAACATGGGTGGTGATCTTTTTCAAGTAGCCACCCCTAAAGTTATTTCGGCATTAACAAATAACGGAGCCTCAAGTATTTCCGCAGCTATTACTGATTATGGAACTTTGACGACAAGCGATTATGAGTTTTCTTATGATGGTACAAATTATTCTTTGACTAGATTGTCAGATAATACTTTTGTCAGCACCACTGTAACACCGTCGTCTTCAACCCCATTTACTTTTGATGGAATCTCAGTAACGAATGCAAGCTTATCCGTGGGTGATAAGTTTTTAATTCAACCAACGATAAATGGTGCAAAAGACATTGCCGTTAATATTCACGATACGACTAAAATAGCTGCCGCAGGACCTAACCGTACCGGATCGGCTTTATCCAATTCTGGCACAGGCGTTATTAGCCCCGGAGTTGTTACTACGTCGCCAGCTGATGCTAATCTTCAACAACCTCTGACAATCACGTTCCACGCACCTTATGATGGTCAATATGATGTAACTGGAACGGGTTCTGGCTTACCAGCAACCAATCAGGTTTATACCTCAGGCGCAGATATCACTTTTAATGGATATACTTTCCAAATTAGTGGAGAACCCGCCGCAAACGATGTTTTTACAGTAACACCCAATAGTAATGGGTCGGCCGATAATCGAAATGCTCTTTTATTAGGCGCGTTACAAACAAAGAGCACTCTGGATAACGGAAATGCTACTTATCAACTTTCTTACGGACAATTGGTTTCACAAATCGGTAACAAAACTCGCGAGCTTGATGTAACAAGCAAAGCACAGGCCAATTTATTGACTCAAACTGAAAAATTAATGGAATCTATCTCGGGAGTTAACTTGGATGAAGAAGCCGCTAATTTAATGCGCTTCCAGCAAGCTTTTCAAGCTTCAAGCAAAGTTATTGAAATTAGTGAAAAACTGTTTAGCTCAATTTTACAACTTGGGTAATTATTTAGATCGAGGAGCAGCCTAAAATGCGCATCAGTTCAAATACTATATTCGAGACTGGCACGAATTTAATGCTTCAGCAACAAGACACATTAATTAAGACACAACAACAACTTTCAACCGGAAGGCGTGTTTTAACCCCTGCAGATGATCCAATTGCTGCGGCACAAGCATTAAATGTTAGCCAGTCGCTATCGCTGAATCAGCAATATTCAGTCAATCGAACGACTGCAGATTCTTCTTTAAAGCTTGAAGAAAATGTATTAAAAAAAGTAACTGCGTTACTTCAAGACGTACATGAATCAGCTATACGTGCGGGTACGGCGTCATTCACTGATGCCGATCGTGTCATTGTAGCGAAAGAGATACGCAGTCAACTCGAATCCCTTGTTGGTTTAACAAATACCACCGATGAAAAAGGCCAGTATTTATTTTCCGGATATCAAGCAACAACGAAGCCATTTACTCAATCAGGACTCAATGTACAGTATCAAGGAGATCAAGGACAAAGGCTGAGTCAAGTAGGTCCATCGCGCCAACTCGCTATTAGTGATCCAGGTACAGATATCTTTGAACGAATTAAAGATGGCAATAGTGTTTTTACTACTGCAGCAAACTCTCTTAATTTAGGAACCGGTGTAATTGACGTCGGTTCCGTAGTGAATCCGGCCAATTTGACTGGCAATAACTACGAAATAAACTTCACCGTAACCGCAGGCGTGACTACTTACGATATCGTAAATACGACAACAGCGACGCCAGTATCATCGGGAAACTCTTATACCAATAGCAGCAGTACTATTAATTTTGACGGTATGCAATTTAGCATTAAAGGAGATCCTACTAACGGCGACAAATTTACTGTTTCACCTAGTAGTAATAAGAGTATGTTTCAAACCATAGGTGATTTTATTTCAGCACTTGAGAAACCCTCGACAGGGCAACCAGGAGGAACCCGATTTGCCAACGTTTTGAGTTCAACTCTACAAAATATCAATAACAGTTTAGAAAACGTACTAACCAAACAATCTGCTATCGGTGCAAGATTACAAGAGATAGATACACTTGGAAGTGTGGGCGAAGATCAAGAAATTCAGTTTGAAAATTTGCTATCAAATTTGCAAGATGTCGATTACGCAAAAGCTATCTCAGATTTACAACGACAACAGCTATATCTACAAGCAGCTCAACAGTCGTATGTCAAAGTTTCTGGTTTGTCATTATTCAATTACATTTAATGATAATGAATTCATTTTGGATCATTAACACCTTGATAGCCTATATCTTTACGGAACTGATAACCTTCAAACGAAATTCGATTCACTAATCGATAGGCATTTTCTTGTGCTATTTTTGTGGTTTCTCCTAATGATGTAACACAAAGCACGCGCCCTCCAGCAGTAATAATTTCATCACGATCACCATTTTCTTTAATCGCCGTACCCGAATGAAAAATATGGAAACTATGATCATGCTCTTGATCGTGCATTAATTCTTTTAGTCCATGAATCACATCGTTTTTTCTTGGTTTTTCGGGATAACCTTGCGCAGCCATCACAACACCTAATGCGGTGCGCGAATCCCACTCGATTAATGCGGTATCTAACGTCTGATTAACCGCATGCTCCACAATCGTAAATAAATCGCTTTTTAAACGCAGCATAATTGGTTGTGTTTCGGGATCCCCCATTCGACAATTAAATTCTAAAACCTTGGGCTCACCATTGGATGTAATCATCAGCCCCGCATACAAAAAACCACAATAACGAATACCTTCTTTTCTCATGCCGACAATAACAGGTTGGATGATTTCCTGCAGAATTCGGGTTTGAAGCTCATTGGAAACAAACGGTGTAGGAGAATAGGCACCCATTCCACCAGTATTAGGCCCTTGATTGCCATCAAGCAGCCGCTTATGATCCTGGCTATTGGCTAATGGCAATACATGCTGGCCATCCGTCATCACGATGAAACTGACTTCAGTACCTTGGATGAATTCTTCTATGATGATTTCGTTGCCGGCGTTGCCCAAGTTTCTATCAACGAGGATAGCATTTACAGCAGCGTGAGCCTGCTCTTTTGTTTCGGCAATCAAAACGCCCTTGCCTGCCGCTAAACCATCGGCCTTAATAACAAAGGGAGTAAAATTTTCATCGATATAACGATGTGCAGAGGCAGCATCATTAAATCTTTCGTAGCCTGCTGTCGGAATTTTGTGCCGTTGCATGAATTCTTTGGCAAAAATTTTCGATGTTTCGAGTTGCGCGGCTTGCCATATAGGGCCAAAAATTTTCAAATTAGCTTTCTCAAACGCATTGACGATACCATCAGCCAGCGGTGCTTCTGGACCGACAATTGTAATATCAATTGATGCATTTTGTGCAAATGCAATCAATTCATCAGCTTGAGTGATCGCAACATTTTCAATGCCTGGCTCTAGTGCAGTACCCGCGTTGCCAGGGGCAACGAAAACCTTATTAACTCGCGGAGACTGTCTTAGCTTCCATGCAATGGCGTGTTCTCTGCCACCACCACCTATGACCAAAACGTTGTTCATAAAATTTTCAAGTCTAGTGCCTGAAATGACGGATATTCGTAAACATCATCGCGATACCTTGTTCATCCGCAGCGGCAATCACCTCGTTATCGCGAATACTTCCCCCGGGCTGAATGACTGCGGTTGCGCCAGCTTGTGCGACAACATCTAATCCATCACGAAAAGGAAAAAAAGCATCCGAAGCTACGACAGAATCCGATAATGAAAATTGAGCTTGTTGTGCTTTGATAGAGGCAATGCGCGCACTATCAACACGACTCATTTGCCCCGCGCCAATGCCCATAGTTTGGCCGTCGCGACAAAATACAATAGCATTTGATTTGACAAATTTCGCCACACGCCACGCAAACAATAAGTCATTGATCTGTTGGGGAGTCGGCTTGGTTTGCGTAACTATCTGACACTCTGATTCCAGCAGGTTTTTCATGTCAGGTGTTTGCACCAAAATACCACCACCTATCCGTTTTAAATCATAGTGATGGAAATTATTTTCTAATGACACAGTTAATACACGAATATTATTTTTTTGTGCCAACAATTGCTGCGCATCATTTGAAACCTCTGGAGCAATGACCACTTCGACAAATTGCTTCAAAAGTGCTTCTACAGTCTCTTTATCAATGGGACGATTAAACGCAATGATTCCACCAAAGGCGGACACAGGATCGGTCGCAAAGGCACGTTGGTATGCTTGCAAAGTTGTTTCAGCGATAGCCACGCCACAGGGGTTAGCATGTTTGACGATCACACAAGCAGGTTGCTTAAACGTTTTAACACATTCCCAGGCCGCATCAGTATCCGCAATATTGTTGAAAGATAATTCTTTACCTTGCAGTTGCTGGTAATTTGCTAAGCTTCCGGGAACAACCGTTTCGTCACGATAAAAAGCAGCCTTTTGGTGAGGATTCTCGCCATATCGTAATTCTTGAATCAGTTGAAAATTCAAATTAAGCGAATCAGGAAAATCTTGATTGATCCCCGTAAGATAATTACTAATGGCGCTATCGTAAGACGCGGTATGCGTAAATGCTTTTTTTGCCAATTCGAAACGCGTAGTCGCGGTTATTTTTCCTTTGTGGGCTTCCAATTCTTCACAAACCATTGAATAATCAAGTGGGTCTGTAACAATTGCAACTTTTTGATAGTTTTTAGCCGCCGCCCTTATCATGGTTGGGCCACCAATATCAATGTTTTCGATCGCCTCTTCTAAACTACAATTTTCTTTTGCAACGGTTTGTTTAAATGGATAAAGATTTACTATCACCAAATCAATATTGGGAATCCCAGCTTTTTCAAGTGCTTGTTGATGCTCAGTCAAATCATGACGTGCCAATATTCCTGCGTGTATTTTGGGATGCAATGTTTTGACACGTCCATCCAGCATTTCAGGAAAATTAGTGTGATCGCTCACCTCGATAACCTGCAAACCGTTTTCTCGTAACAATTGAGCGGTACCACCGGTTGATAAAATGGTAATGCCGTTCTGAATCAAACGTCGTGCTAATTCGATTATTCCTGTTTTATCGGATACGCTTAGAAGCGCATATTGAATAGTCATTTAATTTTATATTGTTTCATTTTTTGACGCAGTGTATTGCGATTTATTCCAAGTAAGTCAGCCGCTTGGGTTTGGTTACCTTTAGTATGTTGAATTGCAATTTCGATTAAAGGCTTCTCAACGCTATGAATTACCATGCTATATAATTCTCCAGGTTTTTCTCCATCCAAGTCATTCAAATAAGTTGTAATAGCTTTACGAATACAGGTTGCAATTTCATTCTCTTTCACTGCGTTCATGAACTAATTCCTCTCCTTCTATGTAATTCAATCTTTGGCCTTGTTCAGCTAATTCAGAAAAAAATAGATTTGTTTCGAAGACTTGCTGTTGACTGGTTTGCAACTGGTTCATTCTATGCCGGAAACCGGCAGAACCGACTAATCCTTTGGTATACCAGGATATATGTTTGCGCGCGATACGCACGCCAGAATATTCTCCGTAGAAATCATACAAATCATGTAAATGATCGATAAGAATTTGGTGTATTTCAGTAACCTTAGGTGATGGTAATTCACGCTTATATTGTAAATATTGATCTATCTCACGAAATATCCAAGGACGCCCCTGAGCAGCACGTCCAATCATAATAGCATCGGCTTTCGTATAAGCTAGCACCTGATCCGCTTTTTGCGGGGTGGTAATATCGCCATTTGCAATAATTGGAATCTTAACTTCTGCTTTGACTGCAGCAATGGTGTCATATTCCGCAAAACCAGTATATGCGCAAGCACGTGTACGGCCGTGGATAGCCAACGCCTGTATGCCGGAATCTTCAGCAATGCGCGCTATTGCTAAAGCATTCTTGTGTTGTTTATCCCATCCTGTACGTATTTTAAGCGTCACAGGAATCTCAACCGATTTCACGACGGCATCAAGGATTTTTCCAACTAATTTTTCATTTTGTAACAGCGCGGAACCCGCCATGACATTACATATCTTTTTAGCAGGGCAACCCATATTAATATCGATGATTTCAGCGCCTTTTTCCGCATTGTAGCGTGCTGCATCTGCCAACATCAGTGGATCGGCGCCGGCAATCTGAACCGAAATTGGGGAGACTTCTCCTTCATGATTAGCGCGGCGTTCTGTTTTTTTAGAACCCCATAATAAAGAATTGCTCGATACCATTTCAGAAACAGCCAAACCAGCTCCCATTTTCTTACATAACTGCCGAAATGGTCGATCAGTAACCCCTGCCATCGGTGCGACTATCAGTCTATTCTTAAGAAGGTGAGAACCAATGTGCATGTACTTGAATAGGTAACCAAAAAAACTAAAAAATGCCTTATTTGTGTATAACAAACAATGCTAACCAAATGAAATAAAAGCTTATTTATAACTAATATAAATATTCATTCATTTGTGAAGATGCGGATTATAGCTTTTTTGATCAGCGAAAGAGAAGCAAATCATAAAAAATTATCCCCTAGCGCCAAATATCATTCGCCGAGAAACAAATTTCTTAACAGGTGAAATACAATCCAAAGCACTTAAGCCAATTCCACGAGCATAATTTAACAACGTATATTCGTTTGAAAAAAGTTTGATGAGAGAGTCGGTAAAAAAAACACTTCCATAACTGTCGATTCTTCTCTTTTGACGATATTTCGACAACATAGCAGCAGTGCCAATTGAATTGTTAACATCGTGCATGCTGATTATTTCTCTGGATAACTCATAAGCATCTCGCAACCCTAAATTAAATCCTTGCCCTGCAACCGGATGTAATGTTTGAGCAGCGTTACCTATCAAAACGATTCTCTGCGCAACAATTGAAGAGGCATATTTTAGTACGAGTGGAAAAGTAGATCGGCTTCCGGTTGCAACAAATTTACCGAGCCTATCTCCAAACTGTTCATGTAACGCATCCAGAAACATTGAATCATCAAGCTGATAGATCGCTTGTGCTTTGGCAGAAGGTGCCGTCCATATTAATGCAAAATCTTCTTTATTAGGTAATAAGGCAATAGGACCATCAGGAGTGAATCGCTCATAAGCAATTCCTCGCTGTTGTTGCTGTGCTTGAATATTGGCTATGACTGCCCACTGCTTATAATCATGTGTTTGGTAAGTAATTTCCGGAATAAATTGCGTTAATTTTCCGCCATCAGCTAGCACTAACATACGTGCATTGATTCTTTGCTCCTGATTTTGAAAATCGAAATATACGGTACCAGAATCTGCTGAAGTTTCTATTTGCGTAACAGTTGCACCTGCAATGTAATCAATATTATCCGCCAGTTTTTCCGTCAGTTTTTTATGCAAAGCGCGAAACAGATCGAAATAGCTCACGACAAATCCTAATACGGGAACATTCGCATCTTCAGGAGAAATGTTAGTTTGTCCTAAACTATCACGATTGGATATATGAATATGGGTAATAGGCGTTTTCTGAGTCAATTCATTCCAAACGCCCAAACGTTGCAATATTAAATGACTGCCATATGATAATGCCAATGGCCTTGGATCTCCAACTTCCTCAGGTACTCCATGCGCCTCTAACAATAATACCGACATATTCGTGTCGGATAAATTTATCGCCAGCGCCATGCCAACAGGGCCACCGCCTATGATAATTAGGTCGTATTGATCGTTAATCACCGCAATTGACTTTAAATAAAAATAACATTGAAATAAAACAAACTATCGACAACCGAATGCTGAAAACAGTATTACTATACTCTATCATGCTTCATGAAAAGTAGTTAAACGCAGATGATAGCGTTAGCAAGCGATGGCATAATGCGGATTCGCAAATTACGAAATATTGGAAACACAGGAATTCATGTATGACGAAAACAAAAATAATGAAATGGGTGATTTATTCATCGATATTATCGTCGATTTTAATAGACCTTACCTTCGCATCGGCCATCGTTGACAGTGAGCTTGTCAATGCAGCCCAAAAAGCTAATATCAAACTGGTTAAGCAACTGCTGGATGCAAAACAATCCAATCAAGAGGAAATCGATAATGCTTTCATCGCTTCCGTAAAAAAAGGTAATGCAGACATTGTCGCGCTATTTTTACAAGCTGGAGCGAACATCAATATAAAAAATGATGAAGATTACACACCGTTGATACAAGCCGCACGTGATGGTAGAGATGAAATCATCAAGCTATTATTGAATGCAGGCGCAGATATCAATGCGGTCAATGACGAAAAAGATACAGCTTTAATGTTGGCGGCTGCTAAAAATCGAAAAAAAGCGGTTGAACTGTTACTGGCCGCAAATCCCAATGTCAATGCACAGCGAATCAATCGTATGACCGCCCTTCTACTCGCTGCACAAGAAGGACATCAGCAAGTTATTCAAATGTTGATTGATGCCAATGCGGATAAAGATCACCAATTAGAAAACGGGGCAACAGCTCTCATGATCGCAGTGCAGCATGGGCATTTACGTGCGGTGTACACACTTGTCGCGGCAAAAGCAAACGTAAATTTAAAAGCTAATAACGGAATGACAGCATTAAAGCTTGCTGAACGTTATCAATTCAATGAAATAGCAGCGTTGCTAAGAAAATCCGGTGCAAAATGAAATCTCAATGCTAATATGGATTTACATCGACAGCATGGCTTGATTTCATTGCACTTTTATCAGACAGATCATTTTTTAATATTAGGAAATAATTATGAAAATACCTTCCCTACTCTTCTTTATTTTAATTACTGGATTGATTGCTGGTTGCGGTGAAAATGCATCAGATAAATCTAACTCAGAATCTAATGCAAAAGTTACTGACGAGGTAACGAAATTAGGTGAAATCCCTGCCTCATTAACTGAAGGATTATCGGATGAGGAAAAAAATGAATTAAAGAAACAAATCTTTCCTTCAGAAGTTGAAGACCCGGAGGCTGTTGAAAAGAAATTTAAGGCTATGGTGGAAAGTGCCAAATCGGGCGATGCAGCCGCTCAAAATAATTTAGGCGTTATGTATTATACCGGGGAAGCCATTTCAAAAAATGCTTCGGGTAAAGTTTTAAATAATGATCCTGAACTAGCAGCAGGATGGTTTTATCGCGCAGCCGAACAAGGATATGCAGATGCTCAATTCAATTTAGGATTAATGTATGTCAACGGAGAAGGTGTTGAAAAAGACGTGAATCAAGCAGTTGCACTATTTAAAAAAGCCGCCGAACAAGGACATGTCGATGCCCAAAATAATTTGGGTGCGATGTATTTTACTGGTGAAGGTGTTGATAGAGATGAAAAAGAAGCTATCAAGTGGTTCGAACAAGCAGCAAAGCAAGGTAACGCGGATGCACAAGCCAATTTAGATGCAATTAAAGCCAATAAAAACTAATCACAGTTTTTTTGAATGAAACCATGCCTTGTGGAAAATGGATAAACTCATGGTGGAAATTTAATATGCATTATCTTTACGAAAAACTGTCCAAACGGTGCGGATAATAATCCAAAAATCAAGCCAGATTGACCAATTCTGTAGGTAATACAAATCATGTTCGATGCGTGCTTTCATTTTCTCCAAGACTTCTGTTTCCCCACGCCAACCATTGACCTGTGCCCACCCTGTAATGCCGGGTTTGGCTTTGTGACGTAACATATAACCCTTAATAAGTTTGCGATAAAGTTCATTGTGAGCAACCGCATGCGGACGCGGCCCCACAATACTCATACGTCCTTGTAATACATTAATAAATTGCGGCAATTCATCCAACGAGGTTCGTCGCAAGAATCCTCCAATTTTGGTAAACCGTTGATCGTCTTTCGTTGCTTGAGTAACCTTCGCACCATCTTCTGCTACTGTCATTGAACGGAATTTATACACGATAATTTCTTCACCATTTAAACCATATCGCCTCTGCCTAAAGATAATTGGACCTGGAGAAGTTACTTTAACGGCTATAGCTATGACAAGCATCAGCGGGGATAACAATATCAGAATGAGGATAGATAAAATAAAGTCGCTGGTATTTTTTACTATGCCATCAATACCAACAAAAGGTGACTCATTCATTGAAACGACAGGAGCATCACCAAAATAATCAAAGCGAGCCTGCATCAAATCAAAAATATAGATGTCAGGCAGAAAATACACCGAAGCAGTCGTATCAGGAATTTCATCCATCAATTTTTGAATACGCGGTTGTGATGACATTGGCAAACTTATAAATACCATTTCAATATTATGCTTATGGATATAAGCAATCACATCATTAAGACCACCCAAGTTTCGCCCAAAACAGTCATCGGGCGAACTGATTAAGCGCGAAGTATCACGCTCGTCGAAATAACCATGATAGCTGATGAGCAGAAAAGGTATTTCCTCAATATGTCTAATAAATTCTAGGCTTGTCTCATTAGCGCCAATCACAATCGCAGAACGCAAATGATCTTTACCATATAACCACGAAATAATGCTTCTTCCGATAATGTGACTGATAATTAATGTTATCGGTGTGATAATAAACCAAGTTATTAAAACTTCGATGGAAAATCTATCTTGAAACTTTGTGGCATATCCCAGAAAAATGACAATCCCTACAATCATCATCCACCCTATTAGGGTATCTCTTACATATGCAAGGAGCCTGCCTTTACGCCAATTTCGATAAACTAAAGTTCGGTCGTAAATATAAGAAGAAATGAAAAATGTAATAATTACCAAAATAAGATAATAGCTAGTAAAATCCTCATCATAAATCCATGTTGTAAATATCAACATGCTCCATATGATAAATGGATCAAGTAAATGCTTGAAAAAAGCTACAACTGGCAAATCATTGGTTGTCATTGTTTTCCGTAAACGTAGTGTAAATTTGCAGTAACACCATTCGCATTGAAACCACCAAATACGGCATTTGATTTTAAATCTGCATGATAAATTGAAGCACTTAACTGCAAAGTAGGATGGGGGATATATACCGCTCTGAAGGTAGCATTACGAAAAGTATTATTTGTTCCTATTAGAGCTGCATTATCAAAAAATCCCGTAAAGCGATCAAAATTCCTTGTCTCATAGGAAAAGTCACCTTCTAGTCTAATTTTGTTAGTAATTTGCCAATGTGGAATGGCGCTAACGCCTGTATTTATAGAAAAATTTGTAGTTAAATTCTGCATGGATGATGTCAAACGCCATCCATTAACGGTTACCCCAAGTTTTTCAGTAGGATTCCAAGTGTATGTACCACGCGCATTAAATCCGCTGAAATTACGTTGTGTTAAACTAGCATTTGTTCGCTCGACCCAACCACCTGTCACGATAAATCGTGACTTCTCAGTTACCGCCCAATTAATCTTAGCCATTACTTCTTTCTGATCATAATTACTACTTAGAGGTTCTCCCGTAAAACGGTCAGTAGAAGCAGCTCTGGAAAAATCACCCATAATGTAACGAAATAAAACTCCGATGGTATTTTTGCTTGGCGTAACGTAATCGATCCCACCTTCAAATCGATTTTCTGTGCGATCAAGATTAGCTGCGCGCGGATTTTTGCCAGTATCCAAGGTATATCTCATATATTCGGCATTTAAGTTCCATCTTGGATGAATACTCCAAACAGCATTAATGAACTGTGTTTGTTCGCTTCTTATCACTTTTGTACCGGGTTGAAACAACATAGGCATCAAAGATTCCTGATAAGTAACGCCCATATTCCCCTGCAGCCTGTTTCCTAGTGTCCAATCCCAGTTACCAATAGCTCTCTTGAAATCATTATCCATAAAGCTAAATCGTTCAAATTTGTTATAAGCCCAACTCAAATCAGCTGAAAATCGCTGCCTACTTATTTCTTTATTGAGCAACACTCCACCAACAAAACGATTAGAGAAATCCGAAAGATTATTTTTTGTTAGCTCATCTCTAAATTGAGAAGGCGGAAGGCTGCTGGGGTTTTTTATTAGCTGATCCCTTGCTCGCAGGATGTTGTCATCCGCAATAAAGGTGTAATCAAAATAAGGCTGAATAATTTTATTGGGAGCAAACTTATTAGGACCCAAATTATTGGGGCCAACAGCAAAGGAAGTTGAAACTGTGAAAATAGAAAATAAAAATAATGAGAAAAAGTATCTTGACACATAGGCAATTAAAAATCTAAGCTCATTACACATAAGTTATTTAAATAAACCAAATGGTTATAAAAAATACTTCGTCAATTGAAGATTCAAGTAATGAGAATCTATGTATTCTTAGATTTATCACTAAATTATAGAAACCCAGAAACCCTTTACGATCAGCATATTCTCACAAATCAATTGTACGCAATAATTTTTCTCGGCATTTAAGAAAAATAAGCTGGAAATTGTAGTTATTTTTACCAAATAATAATTAAAGATTTACCTGAATTAAGGTATAAAAAATACTCCTGTATACGGCATCGATCACTTTAGCTTGAATGTAAAATCACTCTCTGAGTCCTATTTTTCCTTGTTATTTCATAAAATAATATTTGAATAAGCAACTTTAACGCCGTTCTTTCATTTATAAATAATCACGCTCCCCCTGCAATTAACAGACCGTTTATTCCAGACAAATACGATCGACCTTCGTCCTTAGGACGATTAATGATGCAGTTACTCCATAATTTATTATGAAGCTAACAGAGAATTTCCTATTTAGAATAATAGCTTGGTACCTCTATCTAAACAAACTTCCTTAGGTAAAAATCAATCTGCTCTTTCAAAAGAATTGACTAATCTCTTTCAAAATTTCTGATCATATAGTGCACAGAAATTCCACTTTCATCACCTAGTTCATCTTTGCCTGTTATGAAACTTTTGGTTCCTTGAAAACCCTCATACCTCAACACTCTGCTATACTGCTTTTTAGCAAACCTCTGATTTCTGATGAGGCGAATACAATACGATGAAACCCAATTCTGACCATTTATTAAATCAGTATTCCACCACTCTTCAAGAATGTGAAAAACGTTTAAACGAATTTATCGCTAGTATTCCCGGAGCTGTTTTTGAATTTTGTATCGATCGGGAAGGTCGTCGTTCTCTACCGTACATTAGTGAAGGAATTTTTGATCTTATCGGTTACTCAGCGACAGAGTGCATGGCTGATGTGGAGATAACCTTTGCACTGGTCCCACAGGAAGTTTTGTCTGAGCTGGAAGCTTCTTTACAACATTCCTCAAAAAATTTATCGCCTTGGATTTATGAATATCCAATAGCGACTCCTTCGGGTGATAAATGGTTACGTAATTATTCTATTCCTCACCAAAAAGAAAATGGCACGACCTGTTGGAAAGGTGTCGTAGTCGACATCACAGAGCAAAAAAATATCGAAAAAGCACTTCGTGATAGCGAACAAATTTTTCGCAGTGTCACCGAAGTTGCACCGATAGGCATTTTTCGCGCCGATGCTACGGGAAAATATGTCTATGTCAATGAACGTTGGACTGAAATTTCCGAAACGTCCACTGCAGAAGTTTTAGGGGAAAGATGGGCGGATCATATTCATTTTGATGATCGAGCACGTGTGATCAAAGAATGGCAAGAAGCTGTAAGGCAGCAGACTCATTTTTTTTCCGAATTTCGCTTTCTAAACAAACACCATCATATCAAATGGATTGTGAGTCGCGCGCAAGTACAACGCGATCATCACGATGTCCTGTGTGGCTACGTCGGGATCATTGCCGACATCACTGATCAAAAAATAAAAGAAATAGCTTTAGCTGACTCGTTCAATTTATTGGAAACGATCATCGATACAGCGCCAGTAAGAATTTTTTGGAAAGATAAAGACTTAAATTATTTGGGTTGTAATCGTGCGTATGCCAAAGATGTTGGATTAGAATCAATTCAACAAGTTATTGGAAAAAATGATTACGATTTACACTGGAAAGAACACGCTGAAATTTATCGCAAAGATGATCGGAAGGTTATTGAAACAGGATTGCCAAAATTAGCGTATGAAGAACCTCACAATACGCAAGATGGAAGATTATTATGGCTCAAAACCTCTAAAGTGCCACTGCGTAACCAGCTCAACCAAATTATAGGGATTCTAGGAACTTATCAAGATATTACGAAAGAAAAGCGCGCCTACGATTCAATGTTGTTAGCGGCAACGATCTATCAGTCGAGTAGTGAGGCCATTATGGTTGCTGACGAAAACGATATGATCATTCAAATTAATCCGGCTTTTACATCCATGACCGGATACACCATGGCCGATGTGATAGGAGAATCGCCAGTTTTTTTACGTTCTGGCAAACATAATAGCAGCTTTTATCAAGAAATACGTCGTAGCGTTCTCAACGATGATCACTGGCAAGGTGAAATTTGGGACAAACACAAAGACGGCTCTATTCACGCAAAGTGGGTCAGCATCAGTGTCATTCGCCATGAAGATCATCGTGTTCATTATTATGTTTCACAGTTCACCGACATCACCGAAAAGAAAAAGAAAGATGAACAGCTTATTTTCCAGGCCAATTACGATCCCTTGACGGGATTACCCAATCGGAATTTGTTTAAAAACCGGCTTGAAACCAAGATTCAAGAATGCAAGCAAAGCGGATCAATGTTTTCATTGTTGTTCCTAGATTTGGATCATTTTAAAGATATTAATGACACTTTGGGGCATGATAAAGGCGACGATTTACTCAAGCAAGTAGCCGGAAGAGTTAAAAATTGCATCACTGAAAAAGATACTGTTGCGCGCTTAGGAGGTGATGAGTTCGCCGTTATTCTATCGAGTATAGAAAGCAGCAATCAAGCAGAAAGTATCGCTGAAAACATTATTCACGCTTTAAATCAACCCTTCAATTTTGATCAAAATAAGACGGATTACTTCATCTCAACCAGCATCGGAATTGTATTTTACCCCCGCGATGGCTTGCAAATGAAAAATTTGATGAAACATGCCGATCAAGCAATGTATGCGGCAAAACGAGAGGGACGCAACCGGTTTTCTTACTTTACTTCATCCATGCAACGTGAAGCGCACGAGAAAATGATGTTAATTCGTGATTTACGTCGAGCGATTAAAAAAGATGAATTGCAGGTTTACTATCAACCGATCATTGATTTGACTACGGGTGGTTTTGTGAAAGGAGAAGCTCTAGTACGATGGGATCATCCCAAGCGTGGCATGGTGAGCCCTGCAGTATTTATACCTTTAGCAGAGGAAAGCGGTTTAATTCTAGAGGTAGGTGAAGCAGTATTCAAACGCGCGATTGAATTGATTTATCAATGTTCTGAGCGCTGGAATAAACATGTGCAAATCAGCGTGAACATGTCACCTTTGCAATTCAAATTTATGAGTAAATTTAGTTGGCTGAATGAATTGGAGCAATTTGGCTTGTCAGGTAACTGTATCAACGTTGAAATCACTGAAAGTCTGTTATTAAAAGATTCCTCAGTGGTTCAAGAACACTTACTCGAATTTCGTAATAATGGCATCGAAGTATCCATTGATGATTTCGGCACCGGCTTTTCTTCACTCTCATACCTTAAAAAATTCGATATTGATTACTTAAAAATCGATCGCACTTTTATTAATCAGTTAATGGATAATGAAACTGATCGTACACTGGTCGAAGCCATTATCGTTATGGCGCATAAACTCAACATAAAAACCATCGCGGAAGGCGTAGAAACAAGAGCTCAGGAGGAACTCTTAAAGCATCTTGGTTGTGATTACGCACAGGGTTTTTTGTATTCTCAGCCGGTTAAAAGGCAAGTATTTGAAAAATTATTGCTTGAAAATACTCGTTTACCATACCAGGAAACTAATGCTTAACATGCTAACTTGTGTTAGCGAGAGTTACATCAATAAAAATTTTCTTAAGGTACTTTATTGATGAAATTACTCGATTAACGATCGATAAATTTCCTGATAAGCAGCCGCACTGGCCTGCCAGCTAAAATCTTTTGCCATAGCGTTTTTTTGTAATTTCTGCCAAGTTTTTGTATTTCCATAAATCTCAACAACCAATTGTATGGTGCTAAACAAATTACCAATCGTAATGGGCGAAAAAGAAAACCCGCTGGCAGTACCATTGGCCAAAGTATCTGGCGTAAGATTAACAACCGTATCGACTAAGCCGCCTGTCGCATGTACGATGGGAGGAGTTCCATAGCGTTGGCTGTACATTTGATTCAAACCGCACGGTTCAAATCGTGAAGGCATCAGGAAACAATCTGAACCGGCTTCAATCAGATGTGACAATGCTTCATCAAAACAGATTGTTACCGCAATTGACTGAGGATATTCTTTTGCCAACGACATCAGTTGCGCTTCTAGTTCAACATGAGTACTACCCAGAATGACAAGTTGTGCCGGTAATTTGACGAGATCAGGAATAATCTGAATCAACAAATCCGTACCTTTTTGATAGGTTAAGCGACTGATGACACCAAACAGCGGAATAGCGTCATCGACATCAAGCCCCATGCGCTGTTGAAGTGCTGCTTTGTTAAAAGATTTGTTCGATAACTTTTTGCTGCTGTAATTTTTTGCTAAATAAGGATCCGTTTCAGGATTCCATTTTTCGATATCAATACCGTTAATGATCCCCGTTAATTGCTTACTGCGGGTGGTTAGCAAGCCTTGCATACCAAACCCTAGCGGTTCTTTTTGAATTTCTTTGGCATAATTTGAACTGACGGTAGTGATATGGTCCGCATAATAAATACCCGCTTTTAGGAAAGATAGATTTCCATAGTATTCGACCCCGTGCACATTAAAACTAGATGCGGGTAGACCGAGCTGAATCACTGTTCCAGCTGCAAAATTACCCTGAAATGCCAAATTGTGAATGGTTATTACCGTAGGCGCTTTAGCACCCGAATGAAAATGTAAGTAAGCTGGCGTAAGGCCGCTTTGCCAATCATTACAGTGCGCAATATCGGGTTGCCATTTAAGTGGGCTGGCGTCGCTCGATAGAATCGCGCCGATTTTTGACAATAAACCAAAACGCAGCGCGTTGTCTGGCCAATCGTGACCGCTCGCATCCAAATAAGGCCCACCTTCACGTGCGTATAAGCCAGGACAATCAATGACTAATACCGATAGCGATTCCGTCTTACTTAAAGCGAGCTTTCCAGCCAACAGAGTGGTCGGAGGAAAATGCTGCAAATCTTTGAATTCGGCGACTTTCCGTTTGTATTTGACTCCCTGCATCACTGATGGATAACCTGGCAGCAAGATTTTGATATCGGTTTGTAAATTTTGCAAAGCCACTGGCAAAGAGGCGCTCACATCCCCTAACCCCCCTGTTTTGCAGAGCGGGTAAATTTCCGATGTAATAAAAAGTACTTTTAGTTTTTGAGCGTTTTGCATAACCACTACTGATTGGATTTAAAGAAATCAATAAGCCCATTGGTCGAAGAATCGTGTGAGGTTACAGGGGCATTTTGTTCCAGTTCGGACAAGATTTTTCCTGCCAATTGCTTACCGAGCTCAACACCCCACTGATCAAACGGGTTGATATTCCAGATGACACTTTGCACGAATACTTTGTGTTCATACATCGCTATCAACGCTCCTAAGGTATGCGGATTCAATTTCTTAAATAAAATCGATGTGGTCAAGCGATTGCCTGGAAAAATCTTATGCGGCAACAGCTGCTCAATAGTTTTGGCATCCATGCGTTGTGATTCAAGCTCCGTGCGAACTTCACTCGCATTTTTACCGCTCATTAATGCTTCTGTTTGGGCAAAAAAATTGGCGAGTAGCATAAAATGATGAACACCAATCAAATGGTGGCTTTGACAAGGCGCCAAGAAATCCGCCGAAACATTGTGGGTACCTTGATGCAATAATTGATAAAACGCATGTTGCCCGTTAGTTCCGGGCTCTCCCCAAACGATAGCACCCGTATCATAATCAACGACTTCGCCATCGCGGGTGATGCGTTTACCGTTGCTTTCCATTTCTAATTGTTGCAAATAGGCAGGAAAACGGTGCATGGATTGGTCATACGGCAAAATAGCATGCGCCGCAGTGCCGAGAAAATTGTTTTGCCAAACACCGACCAAAGCCAACATGACTGGCAAGTTTTTTTCCAGCGGAGCAGTCGCAAAGTGCTGATCCATCGCATGCGCGCCAGCCAATAACTCGTAAAAATGATCCATACCGATCGTCAAAGCAATCGGCAATCCAATGGCAGACCATAATGAATAACGCCCGCCCACCCAATCCCAAAACTCAAACATATTGTCCGGATTGATGCCAAAATTCTCTACCGCTGATCGATTCGTCGATACCGCGACAAAATGTTTGGCGATGTCTTTTTCACTCCCTCCATGAGAAATAAACCATTCCCGCGCGGAACAAGCATTGGTAATTGTTTCCAGCGTAGTGAAGGTTTTGGAAGCAACAACAAACAAGGTCGTAGCAGGATTAAGATGTTGCAATACATCGGCGAGCTGCGTGCCGTCAATATTGGAAATAAAATGCGGCGTAATATTGGGTAAGCGATACGGTTTTAACGCTTCTGTAACCATGACTGGCCCTAAATCGGAGCCGCCGATACCGATATTGACGATATCGGTGAACATTTTTCCCGAATAACCAACACGTGCGCCGCTTTGCACTTCGGAAGAAAATTTTTCCATTTGCTTCAAGACGCGTCTAACTTCCGGCATGACATCGACACCATCAACGGTGACAGGATCTTGTCCCCGTAAAGCCACATGCAACGCAGCACGATGTTCGGTGGAATTGATTTTGTCCCCAGAAAACATGCGTTTTATCCAGTCGGAAAGCTGCTGCTGCTTTGCGAGATTAATCAGTAAATCGACCGTATCACGTTCTATCAGCTGTTTAGAAAAATCTAATAAAATGCTATCAAATTGCAACGATAACTCATTAAAACGCTGCGGATTTTTCTCAAATAGGTTACGTAAATGCTGTTGTGCCAGTACTTTTTGATGCGCTTGCAAAGCAAGCCAAGCTGGTGATTGAATGAGCGATGACATACGATTAAAGTTACTTTCTATTTATTTTGACGGTAAAAATCTGCTGCTTCTTGGTAATTTTGCATTACCAAGACAATTGGTTTCTAAGCAATACTGCAATCATAACGCATTAAGCGCGCTTTCTTGCATGAATTGACAGGGTAATGATTAGCTCATGCACCGTGATCGGCCATTCCAAATGCAGCGTAACGGCTTGCATGATTTTTTCAAAACCGCTTTCCGATTGCGACACTGAAAAATGCGGATTAGCGCGAAAATTCACTGGAGCTGATGTTTTTAATACAACATGTCCATTCAAAGTATCATCGTCGAGCGTCATTTCGGTGAAATTCGATAATTCGATCCATTGTCCGAAACCGCCTAGAACCTCGTTTTGATAACGGTATCGCCCCCCCATACCGTCGCAACTCGGCATCGCGAGATTGATTTGCGTACTGAATGATTGCTTCGTTTTGGCACTGAATCGATACAACACATGTAGTTGGTTTTTCTCCAACATAAACAGTTTATGCACAATGTTTTCAGCATGGTGCGAAACGAAATGCAAATTCTCGAGTGCGGAACTGTTCGATGTATAAGCAACCGGAACATGATTCAAGGAATCGACAAACAGGCTCCTAGGATGATCATCAGCAACGATATCCGATGCATTGATTTCATGTTTGAAGCTGATTCGATCATGCGCGGAGGCAATACCATCACCCGAATGTTGCGAAGAATCTCGATGCCCTGCTTGTATTTTTTGATAATAATGCTCAATCTGGCGGCGTAGCGTATCGCCAAAGTTATGATGCAATTCATACGCATCCAACTCACAAATACTGGCATAGCTATCTAGCTTAACAATCGCTTGCAGCGTTCCATTATGTAGATAGACTTCTCTGACCCCATCCAAATCGGTATCTTCCACGAATGAAATTCGACGAGGCTTGCAGGCATCCAACATTACTTCCAATTCAAGCATAGCCTTGTACAAGGCACGCCGCAAATGCGGCAAATACAATCCTCCAAACATGCCATGCCAATAAGCGTCATTGGCTTGGGATTCATAGAGTTTTTGCCGCATTTCGTCTGATTGCTGTTTTTTGGGTAATTTCGCTAAACGCGCTGAAAGACTGAGCATGCGTTTGTGCATCCAATTCGATTCGGGATAACGGGAAAAAAAATTTTTCCAAATACCGCCGCGTATAAAAGCTTTTTTATGCTCATACCAGCCTTGTGTTTTGGCGTGTTGAGTTAATTCTGCGTAAGCGTTGGCAGAAGCGGCGGGCAAAGTCCACTCATTCATTTCAATATAAGAAACCGTAGGCAAATAAACAATGCCGCGTGTTTTTTCAGCCGCATGATATTCGCTAAAATGCTGGGTAACGATAATATTCGAAGCCAAAACTTTTTGAATAAATTGCTCTAGCCAGCCCTTTTCATAGACCCATTGATAGGTCTCAGGCCAAATACCAAATTTTTCAATATCATCAAAATAAATCGCCGCGCTTTGCGTATGTGACACGCCCGGATTCGCTAAAGATTCGAGATAAGTGACGGTATCATCAGCCGGTGAAAACGGAATTTTATAGCGCAATGCTTCTGAAATCGGGAATAAATCCAGTCGTTGCGAGCCCTCTTCCGTAGTAAAGTAACCGTTGAGTTCAGGTAATGCTTTGCCAGCACAAACAAAATGATAGTCATCGACGGTGACATAACGAATACCGCAATCCGCTAGCGCTGGAATGACGGTTGATTCCCAAACGCGTTCAGTCAACCAAGCACCTTGCGGGCGTTGCCCTAATTTTTCAGCCAATTTGTCGGAAAAAGTTTGGATTTGTCCGATACGATCTCGATTCGGTATGACTGCTAACACCGGTTCTGTGTCACCTGCACCAAAAAGCTCGACTTGATTTCTTGCCACCATTTCTTGCAATAAAGCCATGTCTTCTGGGTAGTGCATTAACAGATAATCAAGTAGCCAACCCGATAAATGAATCGCAAAACGAAAGTCGGGATAACGGTACAGCACTTGTAAGAAAGGTTTATAGCAACGCAAATGCGCATCCATCAGAACGCTAGAAAAATTACCAACAGGTTGGTGGGCATGCACTCCAAACAATAACGAAACGCGTTGAGACATTCAATGATTCCCTGTGGTTGAGTTAAAAACAAAAACCGATAATCTGATGAATGACGACATCATTCGACGCTCATCAGTGGTTAAGAAGATCGTCGCATCGCACCACTTTCTCCATTGTCACTATTACCTTTACTGATCGATTCATAAAGCTGTGGTGGAATAGGTAATTTGAGCAAACGATACAAATTCATTAAATTTTTTCTAAATAATTGATCAAAGCTGGCAACCGAATGCGCTGGATTGTAATCACCGAACCACCAAAACCAATCGGAGCTTTCGCACGAAGACAGTTGACGGATAGCCGCTGTTTTCTCTTCTTCTGTCAGCGTATTCTGTGACATTACTTGATCAAAACAATGCTTTGCGGAACATAACAAATCCCACGCACTATTTTTTTCGTGATCGCCAATCCAGGTGGAGAACGTCCCGTAAACCCAACTTCCAGCCGTCAATTTGTTTAAAGTCGATGCGTTTTCTCTATTTTTTGCATCGGCAATATAATCACGATAAGTCGTTGTTTGGATAAATGGATGTTGCGCCAGTAACTGATAAACATCCTGCAAAAAATAGTATCCGTTATACGGATAGGATTCCCAGGCATTTTCCCCATCCAGTATCACGCTGACGATAGGATCTTGTTCACCCGATGTATGGTGATAGATGTGTTCCAATTCCTTTACAAAATTTTTTGCTGCATCGGGTGCAAACCATTTGGAATACTCAAAACCAATTAAATCGGATAACCGATCATCACGAAAAAAACACAGCATGGATGCGGCCGATCCAGAAAATCGATACGGTTGATACAGATAGTTGTTTTTATCAGACAACACAACATCAGAATTTGATGCTCGTAAACTATTAACTAAAACGGTTTCCCCGCTAGCACTCCATTCGCAATTTTGTTGCGTCATTACTTCCAATAAAGTTTGCGAAATAGCGCCTTCTGCAGGCCAGATACCGGTAGGTTTCTGATGGAAATAATTGGTATGGCTCTCCAATGCAGAAGATAAATGAAAGCTTATCCGGTTCAATCCATCGGGGTATTGTGAACAATGCGGCATTGTAATATCGGGTTGACTGTCTTTAGCCGAGGAAAAATCAATCATCAATGGCGCCAACGGATGATAGTGCGGCGTCGTGGATAATTCAATTTGACCCGATTCGACCAACCTACGATAACGTGGAATCAAATCACGAATCAGCTCACCGATTAAATTGAATAATTGCATCCGCTCTTCATTGCTAAATCCTTTGTTTTTTTCCAGCAGCTTCTGAATAAACGGGTTATGCCTGCGGATACCCTCCCCCATCCATACCAAATGATACCAAACCAGCAAATCAGCAAAATACTGGCCTGAAATATAGCGGATTTCATTATCATCGTATTTAGTAAACGTTTGGCTCAGTTCGTACAAGCGTTTGTAGCTTGGGTATGGCTTGAGCATGTTGTCGTGGTTACTGAGAAAGCAGCTATCGAGCAAATAAACACGATCCTGCACCGAAAGATTTTCCAGCTCAGGATTGGCAAGCTGTTTTAATAACGGATTACGCATTTCCCCGTTAGAAAATTGCTGTGCAAAATCTTCCAGTTGATCCAGCAAAATGGGCACGAAATTAACAACGGCCTTGACGTTCGGATAGGTTTCAAGATGATAAGCCATATCCGTGTAATCTTTAATGGCATGCAAATAAACCCAAGGCAATACAAATTCTTGTGTTTCGTAATCGCGATAGTCCGGCTGGTGCATATGCCACAGCAGAACCAGATTCAGTTTTTTCATTTTCTTATAAGTTATTGTTATTAAATGATAGACTCAACTAAAAAGTTAAGACTTCTTTGAATAGGGATATAAATCTTGCCCCAACATCTCTGGTGTAATCAACGTCACGCCTTTTTCGGTCACGCGAAACCGTTGCCGATCTTCTTCTTTATTATAGCCAACCATTAAACCTTCCGGAATGACACAACGTTTTTCCACCACCACACGGCGTAATCGCGCATTGCGACGGATTTCGACATTAGGCAAAATGACAGAATCTTCAATGACGCTGTAACTATTCACTTTGACATTAGAGAACAACATGGAACGACGCACGGTTGAACCACTGATGATACAACCGCCCGAAACCGAAGAATCCAATGCTTGACCACGCCGATCATTGTCATCAAAAACAAATTTTGCTGGCGGCAGTTGTTCTTGGTGTGTCCATATCGGCCAATCCGCATCATATAAATTCAACTGGGGTGTGACCGAAATCAAATCTAGGTTCGCTTCCCAAAATGCGTCAATCGTTCCAACATCACGCCAATAGGGAATACCCGATGCAGTATTCACGCAGCTATTATAAAAGCGATGCGCAAAAATGCGATAGCGTGGCACCATATAAGGAATCAAGTCCTTACCAAAATCGTGAGAAGATTCGCTGATATTATGATCACGAATCAATTGTTGATATAAGAATTCAGCGTTAAACACATAAATACCCATACTGGCCAATGCCATACCCGAATGCCCTGGAATCGGAGTAGGATTTTGTGGTTTCTCAGTAAAGCTGGTAATTTGCCAATTTTCATTGACTCCCATCACACCAAATGCGGTAGCTTCTTGCAACGGAACTTCTAAACATGCGACAGTCATATCGGCGGATTGGATAATATGCTCTTCCAAAAGTTTGCTGTAATCCATTTTGTACACATGATCGCCACCCAGAATCAAAACATATTTGGCGTTGTGTCTTCTCAAAATATCGAGATTCTGAAACACCGCGTCGGCGGTGCCTTGATACCAAGTTTCATCGGCCGTTTGCTGTTGCGCTGGCAATAGTTCGACAAATTCTTTGAACCGGCCATCCAAGAAACTCCAACCATGTTGAATATGGCGAATCAAGCTTTGCGCTTTATATTGCGTCACTACGCCAATGCGGCGGATACCGGAATTGACACAATTCGACAATGGAAAATCAATGATGCGGAATTTACCGCCAAAAGGTACCGCCGGTTTAGAACGCCAATCGGTTAATTGGTGTAAGCGACTGCCTCGCCCCCCAGCCAAAATCAGCGCAATCGTATCATTACGGGCCGCATAACTGTTGTTGGAATTATTAGAAGCAGTTTGGGTATATAGTTGATCAATCATACACAGCATCCTATCGTATAAGTAATGACTATAAAGTCTAATAGCTAATCCTGATTGATTAGTACTACATGGTACCGCATTCTCAAGTGTTCTAATATCGGCAAATTAATTTCGGTATGCTTTTTGTATTTTTAACCGAAACGTCCACATTTAATCCTTATGAACTCTACATGTTGTAATTCTACCAACACCCTCAAAAACTCAATTGCTATTGACCTATAACATTTCACACGGGCTATCAATTTACGATTTCATCAAAACATGAAATATAACGGTTAACTTATGTTATTACCATGATTAAAATCACTTCCTTAAGATATGATTCCAATGATATAAATTTCAGCAACTTATCACTTTTTTGTTACATAAATTTTAATCTGAGATGCATGGTTATCAAACAATACTTATTGCGAATAGCGCATTTTTTTGCGAGTATTCTCCTGGTTTTTCAAGGTGTTGCTTTCAATGCATTCGCCAACAGCAAATCTATTCACAATCAATATTTAGATCTCAGTCTGGAAGAATTAACACGAATCAAGGTCATTAACGTATCTTCAGTCACGCGTAGTTCACAAAAACTCACAGAAGTAGCTGCAGCCGTTTTTGTTATTACCCAAGATGACATTCGCCGGTCGGGAGCGACCAGCATTCCAGATGCATTGCGCATGGCACCCGGCGTGCATGTTGATCGTATTGGCACCGATAAATGGGCTGTCAGTATTCGCGGCTTCAATAGTTTTTCTTCAAATAAAGTACAAGTATTGTTGGATGGCCGTAGTGATTACTCACCCAACATTACCGGTACTTTATGGATGCAGCAAGATACCTTAATCGAGGATATTGAACGCATTGAAATTATTCGAGGCCCAGCGGGAACAGTCTGGGGAACCAATGCTGTCAATGGCGTAATCAACATTATCACGAAAAAAGCATCCGATACACAAGGCGTTCTATTGACGGGAGGCGGAGGCGGCTTTGAAAATGGGTTTGTCGGAGCTCGTTATGGCGGAAAAATGAATGAAGACACCCCTTTTCGCGTATTTGTTAAAGCGTTTAGTCGCGACAATACGGTTTCATTATCGGGAAACAATGTTCATGATCAATGGCAATCGGTGCGGGGAGGTTTTCGTCTAGATCACAACCGCGGCATTGATCAATTTACCTTGCAAGCAGAAGGTTTCTATAATGCGGTAGGCAATATGGCGGATACCCTCTATTTTAACCGCAACTTACTTGCCAATCCGGTGCAACGCGGCAATCAGGAAGGCGGTTATGCGAGATTCCGCTGGGATCGAACCATTTCCGACAAATCATCGATGTTTTTTCAAGCCGCTTATGACCTTAGTCATTATTCTATTGCCCCATTGACACACTACACCGCACAAAGCGTCGATTTAGATTTTCAACACCGTTTTCCTTGGCTAGAAAGACACAGCATAACTTGGGGTGGGCACTATCGATTAAATTACAATAAAGCCATCAACACCGAGTTCGCACAGTATGATCCGCAAAAAATCGCACATCACTTTTATAGTGGATTTGTACGGGATGAAATTACCTTATTACCCAATAAACTGTTTTTTACTATTGGCACTCGAATAGATCAAAACGATTTTACGGGCCATGAAATTCAACCCAATGCACGTTTAGCTTGGTTGCCAAATGAAAGAAATTCATTTTGGGCGGCAATTTCACGTGCCGTTCGAACACCCTCTCGTGCTGAATTTGACTCGAGGATTAATTTTGGGGACGTTTCTACTGTATTCGGTAATGGACTATTTTCGGGGAATATACCGATTCTGTCTATATTTCAAGGCTCAAAAGATTTCAATGCTGAAAAACTATTAGCTTATGAACTAGGTTATCGTCATCATTTCTCAGCGCAAGCATCGGTAGATATTGCGGGATTCATTAATGATTACAGTCATCTCCGAGATTATAGCTTAGGCGCTTTATCGTTAACTTCTGGCATACCGCAACAACTGATTTTGCCATTCTTACCCAACAACAAAGCCTCTGCGTGGACTTACGGATTTGAAGTCGCGGCTGATTGGAAACCCACTGAAAAGTGGCGTCTGCAAGGAAACTATAGTTTTCTCGATATGAACATTCGCGCGAGCGAGTTTTCTAAAACCTTTGACGCAGCAACAGGTGGAGCTGATAAAGCAAACGCTCGTCATTTGTTATCTTTTCGTTCTAATTATGATATTACCGACAAACTGGAGCTGAATTTGTGGTTGCGTTATACCAGTAAGATCGCTTTCTTTAATATTCCTGATTTTGTCACCATGGACGCCAAATTGGTATGGAAACCGGTACGCAATCTCGATTTATTTGTGGTAGGACAAAATCTATTCAGCCATCAACATCGTGAATTTGTCGCCGATTCCTTATCTGCCATACCGGCAATGGTTCCTCGCGGTGTTTACGCAGGCGCGCAATTGCGCTTCTAGTCAAGCAAAAATTCATTTCTGCATTATCCTGCAACAACATTTCGTTTTATCTTGAGGACATGATAATCTCATCGATTCGATTACATTAAACTCTTGCTTTAACTCTGAGGCAAAAGCTCATCAATGATTACTTTATGATTCGTTACGACAGTGTCTGAAAAGAATAAAAATAAACTCTTGCAAGAAGCTTTGCTGAACGCACGGCTACATGATCCTTTTTGCTACCTCGGTTTGCAGCAGGAGCAAAAACACATGTGTATTCGAGTGTTTCGCCCTCATATCAAACACATCGCTATCAAAATTCAAAACGATTTCGTACCGATGCACTGCGTGCATGAGGATGGCATTTTTGAATGGGTCGGTAACATCGAACCAGAAATGCCCTATCGACTGCGTTTGGAAACCAAAGGTGATGCAACCGCTGAGCCCATCATTTTTGAAAGTTACGACGCTTACGCATTTCCCTTACAAATTTCCGATCATGATTTGTATTTATTCAATGAAGGCAGGCTTTGGCAAACCTATCGTACATTAGGTTCGCATTGCTGCAAAAATAACGGTGTCATGGGCGTCCGTTTTGCGGTTTGGGCACCCAATGCGGAAAGAGTCAGCGTAATCGGCGATTTTAATCAATGGGACGGACGTATCAACCCGATGAAAATTCATCATGCCAGCGGCGTATGGGAATTATTTATTCCTGAATTACAACCCGGCACGTTGTATAAATTTGAGATTCGCCATCGAAATAGTGGCGAAATCATAGTCAAAACTGATCCATACGCCAATTGCTATGAGTTGCGCCCAAATACCGCTGCGCTCACTCCTGCAGAACGATCCTCGCATCAATGGCAAGATGCCGCATGGTTGCAAGACCGCGCACAACGTGATTGGCTGCATGCACCGATGAACATTTTGGAAATTCACGCCGGATCGTGGAAACGACATCCTGACGGACGTTTCTATAGCTATCGCGACTTAGCCGAACATTTGATTCCGTACGTGCAAGAAATGCGATACACCCATATCGAATTGATGCCCATTTCAGAACATCCACTGGATGAATCATGGGGTTATCAAACCACTGGCTATTTTGCAGTGACCAGCCGCTATGGTTCATCCGATGACTTTAAGTTTTTTGTCGATGCCTGCCATCAAGCCAACATCGGTGTCATTCTCGACTGGGTTCCAGCGCATTTTCCGCAAGATACTTTTGCACTAGCACGCTTTGATGGCACCGCACTGTATGAACATGAAGATCCAAGACTGGGTTATCACCATGATTGGGGCACCTATATTTTCAATTTCGGACGCAACGAAGTGAAATCTTTTTTGCTATCGAGCGCACACTATTGGTTAGCGGAATATCATCTGGATGGATTGCGTGTCGACGCCGTAGCATCCATGCTGTATTTGGATTATTCGCGTAAAGCCGGTGAATGGCTGCCAAATCAATACGGCGGACGAGAAAATCTTGATGCAATCAATTTCTTGCGCGATCTGAATATCATGGTACACGGCGAATTTCCTGGCGCATTAACACTTGCGGAAGAATCTACCGCCTGGCCAGGTGTCTCGCGTCCGACCTACCTTGGAGGGTTGGGTTTTTCGATGAAATGGAACATGGGCTGGATGCACGACACATTGCTTTATATGTGCCAAGACCCGATCTATCGACGTTATCATCAAAATCAACTGACTTTCAGTCAATTGTATGCATACAGTGAAAACTTCATTTTACCGTTTTCCCATGATGAAGTCGTTCACGGCAAAGGCTCGTTATATAACAAAATGGCGGGTGATCATTGGCAAAAATTTGCTAATTTGCGGTTGTTGCTGACCTATCAGATGACTTGTCCGGGCAAGAAACTCAACTTCATGGGTAATGAATTTGGTCAAACACGCGAATGGCGAATCAATCACGAACTCGATTGGTTTTTATTGGAACAACCTTTCCATGCAGGCGTACAAACAGTATTACGTGACTTAAATCGTCATTACTGCGATATTCCGGCATTACATCAATTAGATTTTTCGTCGGAAGGATTTTACTGGATCGATTGCCAAGATGCCGATCATTCGATCATCAGCTATGTGCGGCAAGATAGAAACGGTGGTTTTGTTGTCGTGGTGTTAAATTTCACACCAGTACCTCGCACCGGTTACCGCTTAGGTGTTCCGAAACCCGGCAATTATCGAGAAATTTTCAATAGTGATTCAATGTATTACGGTGGCAGCAATATGGGTAACACCGTAGCCTTAACCAGTCATGCACTAAATTGCATGGGTTTCGCCAATTCACTGGTAATTACATTGCCGCCATTGGCAGGAATTATATTGGAATGGCATCTGCTCAATGGTTAGTTTGTGAAATTGAATAATTAGAATCCCGCATAAAAATGCCATACTTATCAAAATTTCTGATAAGTATGGTTGCGCAAAAAGAGATGATCATTCGTAATATTTTTCTCTTCCTTCATTGATGCTTTGTCAATTAATCTACTCTAAACATCGCGCATGGTTTATTAGAAAATCACTTGCCTCTGGCAGAAGAGTATTGGGTCGTTTTAAAGCCGCCACTATTGTTTCGGAAAGCGTTGCTTCGATTATTTTGATCTAATCCACCACCTCGAACTCGCTGACCGTTACTATTTCGACCGAATTCATTGGCAACTGCAAAACTACGTTGATCCCGATTTGCAGAAAATGGCGAAGGAGAACGTTTGCGCTTTTGACCGACGCTAGGAGTATCTTTCCCACCATTTCCTTTAAAACGCGGCTTAAATCTTGGTTCTAATCCAGGGATAGTATGTGCATCAATTCTCTGGCCTGTATAACGCTCAATCCTGGTCAAATGCGTGCTATCTTTTTGCGAGGCAAAGGAAACGGCAATCCCTTCTGCGCCTGCCCGTCCGGTACGCCCAATTCTATGCACGTAATCCTCTGCAAATTTAGGCAAATCGAAATTAATCACATGCGTTATGTCTGGAACATCGATGCCTCGCGCTGCAACATCGGTTGCGACTAGCACGCGCAAGCCACCGTTGCGAAGCCGAGTTAGCGTGCGTGTACGTTCCCGTTGGTTCATATCTCCGTGCAATGCCGCTACAGCGTGACCTTGCGCGTACAAATTATCGGCCAATGTGTCTGCGTCTCTTTTCGTAGCGGTGAAAACAATGGCTTGCTTGAGTTTTTCGTCGCCTAATACGTGGTTGAGCAAGCGGTTTTTATGCGACAAATCATCCACATAATGAAGTCTTTGTTCAATATTTTCCAGTTTACTTTTTTGCGAAGCGACTTGAATTCTCTTCGGCGATTTCAACAATTTTGATGCTACTTTGTTAATGGCGTCATCCAATGTGGCCGAAAACAGCAGAGTTTGCCTTGTAGCAGGTGTCGCTGCAGCAATAGTTTCGACATCTTCGATAAAACCCATATCCAGCATACGATCCGCTTCATCTAAAACCATCATTTGCAGGCGTTTGAAATCGATGCGGCCGCGTTGCAGATGGTCAATCAAACGACCAGGAGTGGCTACGAGAATATCGACCGGTTGCGATAGCAGCCGATTCTGTAATGGGTAAGGCATACCGCCCAGAATACTGACTACTTTGATGCGTGGCAAATATTTGCCATATTTCATGGCTGCTTCAGAAACTTGCAATGCAAGCTCTCGCGTGGGTGTCAAAACTAAAATACGCGGCCCGCGACCCGGTGTTTTCACCGGTGTTGCAAGTAAATTCAATGCTGGCAGCATGAAAGCAGCCGTTTTGCCAGTTCCCGTTTGCGCTGATGCCATTACATCGTGGCCTGCAATGAGTTCCGGAATGGCTTGTTGTTGAATCGGAGTAGGCGCAGTATATCCTGCATCCTGAATGGCTTTAATAATGGAAGGGTTTAGATTTAATGCTTCAAAAGACACGTTATATTTTCCTAAGGGAAGTTGAATATACATCACAGCAGGAAAATCTAATCTCCGACTAAAAATGACCCTGCTAGTGCGCTAAAACACCGCTACTAACCAGGAGTACTTTACATTTTTCGGAGAAACTTGAAAAAGAGAGGCCAGGAACGATGGAGTTTTAAAATTCGATCGCGTAACAATTTAAAAAACTTTATCTTGATACATCGAGTCGAATCAGGAGCGCAAGTATACTCAACAAAACAAAATCAAGCAATTAAAACTTTCAAAACTAATCCGCAATTCCTCTTTTCATACACATAGTGAACAGCTATAACGCCACTCTTATAACTTTTAAAGTCCTTTGCAATAAAAGATGTAAAAAGAATGAATGCTAATTTAATTTTTTAACAACCTTTAAAGATTATTAATAACTCAATACCTTGAGAATGCTGTAACACTATTTCAATCAGTTTCTCTACAAACAAGGTTGAGATAATGCACTTATCATAAAAACAAATTGTTTTTAGACACTCAGCTCAATCTTGTTTAGAGTCACAATTCAGTTAGTAATAGCTACCACATTAATGAACTCTCGCAACGATGCGAATATCCTGCCCTAGCTTGCGAACATCCTCAATGGAGAATGCTTTTTTCTGATCAATGCTTTTCAGCTCGGTTAATTTGAACATGCCTTGTGCATCGTGGCCGAGAAGGTGGGGTGCGAGATAAAAAATGATTTCATCCACCACACTTGCATCAAGTAATGCGCCGCTTAAATTACTTCCTGCTTCGACCAAGATTTCATTCATCGCAAAATCGGTTGCCAATAGCATCAACATTTTTTTCAGGTCAATCCTGCCATCGCTTGCAGGTAACGCAATCACTTGAACACCTAATTGAGTAAGTTGCGATATTTTTGTTGAATTCTGATCATTGGCAGTAAAAAGAATAACCGATTCTCCCTGTAGTAAAGCAGCATCCGGTGGAATCGACAGCTGACTATCAAGCACAATCTTTTTCGGTTGACGCGCTGTTTCGATATACCGCACGTTAAGTTGTGGATTATCCGATTTAATCGTTCCTATGCCGGTCAGTATCGCACACGATTGCGCACGCCAACGATGGCCGTCTTTTCTTGCAGCTTCACCGGTAATCCATTGACTTGCGCCATTCTGCAATGCTGTTTTGCCATCCATGCTAGCGGCAATCTTTACTCTTACCCACGGTCTTTTTCGCGTCATGCGCGAAATAAATCCTTTATTGAGTGCGCGCGCTTGGGTTTCCAACAATCCACTTTGTACGGTGATTCCCGCTTGTTCTAAGCGTCTGCGGCCTTGTCCTGCAACTAATGGATTGGGATCTTCCATTGCCATGACCACTTTTACAACGCCTGCTTCGATCAAAGCGTTTGCGCAGGGAGGGGTCAAACCATAATGATTGCAGGGTTCAAGTGTGATATAGACAGTTGCGCCGCGCGCTGCTTCGCCTGCTTCATTCAGCGCATTAATTTCTGCATGCGGTAACCCGGCTTTTTCATGCCAACCACTAGCGATGATGCGTTCGCCTTTTACGATAACACAACCCACGCGGGGATTCGGGGTGGTGGTATACAAGCCTTTTTCTGCTAACTGCAAAGCGTGTGACATGAAAACATGATCCGCAGCGGTATACATTTAGCTGGCCAGCAAGAAGATAAATATCAAAAATTTATTCAGCAGGCGGCTTTTCTGCTTCTTTGATTGCATCACGAAAATCCTCAGTATCCTGAAAACTTTTGTAGACCGATGCAAAACGGATATAGGCCACTTTATCGAGTTGATAGAGCTCTTGCATAACGCTTTCACCGATACTGCGCGATGTTACTTCGCGTTCCCCTGAACTAAGCAGTTTTTGGACGATGCGATCAATTGCTGCATCAACATACGTGGTTGGCACAGGGCGCTTATGCAGCGCACGCTTAAACCCTGTTAACAATTTATTGCGATCAAATTCTGCACGACTGCCATCGTGCTTGACTACTTCGGGCAAATGCAGCTCAACTGCCTCATAGGTTGTAAACCGTTTATCACAGGCCTGACAACGGCGCCGGCGGCGAATTTTGTGTCCATCATCACTATCACGTGAATCGATGACACTGGTGTCATCCGCATTGCAATAAGGACACTTCATTTCATTGCCGGCAATTAGAAGATGAACATCTTACCCGTAAACCGGAAATTGTTTACACAGTTGCTGCGCTTCGTCCGCAACGCGTGACAAAACAGCCAAGTCATCGGGGGCTTCTAACACATCAGCGATTAAATTAGCCAGTTGCTCCGCCTCCAGTTCTTTGAAACCGCGCGTGGTAATAGCAGGAGAACCAATGCGGACACCACTTGTCACAAACGGTTTTTGCGGATCATTCGGAATAGCGTTTTTATTGACGGTAATATGCGCCTTTTCAAGCGATTCCTCGGCGTGTTTTCCAGTCAGATTTTTTGCTCGCAAATCAAGCAAAAACATATGACAATCCGTCTGCCCTGAAACGATTCGTAAACCGCGTTGGGTTAAGACTTTTGCCATGACACGCGCATTATCTATCACTTGTTCTTGATAATCCTTAAATTCCTTCGTGGCTGCTTCTTTGAAAGCCACGGCTTTGGCTGCAATCACGTGCATCAATGGGCCACCCTGAGTTTGCGGAAAAATAGCGGAATTCAGTGCTTTTTCATGTTCGGGCTTGGCCATGATAATCCCGCCACGTGGGCCACGAAGTGTTTTATGCGTCGTACTGGTAACAAAATCCGCGATACCCACAGGATTAGGATAAAAACCGGCGGCCACCAGCCCAGCGTAGTGAGCCATATCGACAAATAAATACGCACCAACGTCATCGGCAATTTTACGGAATCGTTTCCAATCGATGACACGCGCATACGCTGAAGCGCCCGCGACGATCATTTTGGGCTTATGTTCGTGCGCTAACCGTTCAACTTCATCGTAATCGAGCACTTCAGTGTCCGGATGCAAACCATAGGACACCGAATGAAAAATTTTACCGCTCATGTTAACGCTGGAACCGTGCGTCAAATGACCACCATGAGCAAGCGACATACCCAATAAAGTATCACCAGGTTTCAGCGCCGATAAATACACGGCGGCATTAGCTTGCGAACCAGAGTGCGGCTGCACGTTGACGTATTCGGCATCGAATAAGGCTTTCAATCGATCAATGGCTAGTTGCTCAACTTGATCGGCATACATACAACCGCCGTAATAACGTTTATTCGGATAGCCTTCTGCATATTTATTGGTTAATACAGAACCTTGCGCTTCCATGACGGCCGGGCTCGCATAATTCTCCGAAGCGATTAATTCGATGTATTCTTCTTGACGACGTACTTCACCTTTAATCGCTTGCCAAACTTCAGAGTCGACATTTTCTATGGTGTGATTCTTTGCAAACATTACTTTATCAATCCTTTGAAATTTTTGTAAATCAGCCAAAACCATATATTACCATTAGCTGCTTGAGTTCATGCAATCGATATAGGTTTTGCTATCGCTGTATTGCGTAGTCTTAAATATCGACTAAAAACGATACTGCGTTGGATCTGTTATACCTGCTGCGGCAAAGCCAGCTTTACGAATTCGACATGCATCACATTGTCCGCATGCTTGACCCAATTCATCGGCTTGATAGCAGGAAACTGTTGCACCATAGTCAACACCTAATACAACGCCAGCTTGGATAATTTCGCTTTTCGATAAATTGATTAATGGGGCATGCAGCGTCATTTTTTTTCCTTCTACCGCCGCTCTGGTTGCTAAATTAGCCATTGTTTCGAATGCCGCAATGTAGTCAGGTCGGCAATCAGGATAACCCGAGTAATCTACTGCATTAACGCCAATAAAAATATCCTGACAATCTAACGTTTCTGCCCAGGCAATCGCCAAAGATAACATGATGGTATTTCTGGCGGGAACGTAAGTGATCGGAATAACGCAATCAATCACGCCGTTGGTTGGAACAGAAATGGAGCTATCCACCAATGCGGACCCACCAAATGTCGAAAGATCTACGCTGATATATTTGTGTTCATAAGCGCCTAACAAGTCAGCAATTTTTTTGGCAGCAGAGAGTTCTGAGGAATGTCGCTGACCGTAAGATACACTCAATGCATAGCAAGTAAACTGTTGATCTTTAGCGATAGCCAATGTGGTTGCGGAATCCAATCCTCCCGATAACAAGACTACGGCTTTTTTCATAACATGTTACATTATCAAGGATTAAGATTTTTAACGACCGGGGCCTTCACCCCAAAGCAATTTGTGCAATTGAATTTGCATTCTAACCGGTAATTGGTCGCGTAAAATCCAATTGGCTAATGTTTCGGGCATCAGTGCACCATAAACAGGCGAGAATAAAATTGGACAGATTTTGTGCAATTGATGTTCGTTGACTATTTGTGAAGCCCAATGAAAATCAGCCTCGCTGCAAAGAACAAATTTAATTTCATCGTGTGGAGTGAGAAATTTTAGATTATTCCAGTTGTTTTTATCGGATTCGCCAGAGTCGGGGGTTTTGATATCCATAATTTTACTGACACGCGTATCAACTTTAGAAATATCCAATGCACCACTGGTTTCAAGCGAAACTGAATAATACGCATCACATAAAGCTGTTAATAAAGTCAAACATGCTTTCTGTGCCAGAGGCTCACCGCCTGTCACCGTCACAAATTTGGTATTAAAACGAGCCACTTCTTTTAAAATCTGCGCAATCGTCGAATGACTACCACCTGTAAACGCATAAGCGGTATCACAATAATGGCAGCGCAACGGACACCCGGTAAGCCGGATAAAAACGGTAGGCAAACCAATACGACTAGTCTCTCCTTGTAACGAATAAAATATTTCACTAATTCGCAAGGTTGTTGTTTCTAACGCTTGCACAATGAATGATTAGAAGATGTTACAAAATGGAACGATGAAAAAATGATGATAGGGGCGTAACAAAGAAAAACTATTTACTATTCGCTAAACGCTGTTTGGCCTTTTGCGCCGCATCACTGTGTGGAAATTTGGCAACCAAATCCTCAAGCGTGCGCTGACTCGCTTGCCGATCGCCAAGTTCTTGCTGGCTGGTTGCAATATTCAAAAATGCATCAGGCGCTTTCAAACTATCTGGATACGTATTAATTAATTTTCGTTGCGCATCGATCGCCAATTGGTAATCACGTAAAGCATAACGAGAATTGCCGATCCAATAGGCAGCACCAGGTGCCAAACTAGAATTAGGATAATGAACGAGAAACTCTTCAAATTGTTTGATCGCCGTCACGTAATCACCATTTTTGAATAGCACATACGCTTGCTTGTATGCATCGTTCTCAACAGAAGTCGGCGAAATCAATTCATTGGCAACTATCGGTTTATTCACAGCATCCGAAGAAGAGGATGGTGCGGATTCTTGCGGAGTGATATTCGCATTTTCAGCTTCATTCGACGCTGCAACATCCGCCGCTGATTCTTCTGGTGAAGGCTCAATCATACTGCGAGGTGAATTCTTGCTAGGAGAATAAGGCAATCCAGGTTTCGCGCCAGATTCCTCGAATGTGCGTAAACGGTTATCTAAATCGATATAAAAATCCTTTTGCCTTTTTTGCAACAAGGAATTCTCATTATTCAGGGTTTCTATTTGACCATTGAGTCTGTTTACTTCAGCGCCAAGCGTTTCTACCTTGCTATAAAGATCTAACAGGCCTTGATTATTCAAAACCTGTTCCATCTTAACGATACGCGCTTCCATTTCACTGATTTGGTTACGTAATGCTACGACTTGTTCGTCTTCACCGAACAATCCCGCATAACTTAAATTACATCCTAATAGCGATATCAAAAAGAGCGCGCGTATCATTCTCATTATTCACCTCGATAGACGATATCCGTACGGCGATTTTGACTCCAAGCTGATTCACCACTGCCCACTGCGCGAGGCTTTTCTTCCCCAAAGCTGACCGCTTCAATTTGATTATCGCTTGCACCGGATAACGTCATCATACTTTTGACACTGTCCGCACGGCGTTGACCTAATGCCAGGTTATATTCGCGGCTGCCACGTTCATCGGTATTGCCTTGTAAAATAACGCTCGCGTCTGGATTATCACGCAGCAGCTTAGCATGTGCTAATACCATTTCGCGATATTCGCTTTTTACAGAGTAACTATCAAAGTCATAATAAACACTGCGTTGTGACAAAATACTATTGGGATCTTGAAGTTGACTGAAATAACCTGGTCTACCGGAACCGGATCCCGATAAATTACTATTACCCATGTTCTTACCGGAATTTAAATCATCGACCTCAGGTTGCGTCGTTTGGCTAGCACAAGCAGATAACAAGACAATCAATGAAACGCTCAATAACCTCTTCATTTATTTACCCCTTTAGTTAAAAAAATCAATTTGCTATTTCCATTTCGGCAGAGGACCCCAAGCGGGTTCTCTGATATCGCCGGATTGCACTGATAAATGCTGCTTTGTTTGTCCATCACTGGAAACAGCCGATAATATACCATGTCCGTTCAGTTCAGTTGCATACAAGATCATTTTGCCATTTGGCGCAAAACTGGGAGATTCATCCAATTTAGAATTAGTCAAAATCTGTACTTGACGCGAGCCAATTTCCTGTACGGCGACGTTAAATTGATTGTTGTTACGATGTATAAAAGTAAAGCTTTTGCCATTTTGACTATAATCTGGGCTAACATTGTAATTGCCTTCGAAAGTCATTCGTTCCGCATTGGAATTTTCAGAACTGCCTACCGCCATACGATAAACCTGCGGGCTTCCGCCGCGATCTGACGTAAATAATATATAGCGACCATCCGGAGAAAAATTAGGTTCAGTATCAATACCCGAACTTCTACTGAGTCGTTGTAAACCACTACCATCCGCATTAATTAAGAAAATTTGCGAGCCGCCTTGATTAGTCAACACTACCGCTAAACGCCTTCCATCAGGCGACCAAGCAGGTGCACTGTTGCTACCTTTGAAACTCGCTACTGCACGGCGTTCTCGCGTCGCCAAGGTTTGTACATAAACAATCGGTTTTTTATTTTCAAAGGAAACATAAGCGATCTGATTGCCATCGGGAGACCAAGCAGGAGAGATGATCGGCTCAGAGTATTCAATGATAGATTGCGCGTTAAAACCATCGGCATCAGCCACTTGCAACGCATATTTACTTCCTTGTTTTAACACATAAGCAATACGCGTACTAAAAACTCCAACATCTCCAGTCAGTGCTTCATATATCACATCCGCGATTCGATGCGCGGCAGAACGTAATTGCGCCGCTGGCACGGTAATTCCCAAACCCGCCAACTGCGTTTTTTTGGCTACATCCATCAAACGGAATTGTATTTCGACTTGACCACCCGGCAATACGACCGTTCGTCCAATCACCAATGCATTAGCGCCACGATTAACCCAATCAGGGAACACTACGTCCGCAGGAACATGCGGTGAAGCGCCTGCGGTATCGACTAATTTGAATAATCCAGTGCGCTGTAAATCCGCACCGATTACGGAAGTAATGCCTTGCGGCAACCGACTTTCATCTGAGAAAGGAACGATTGCAATAGGAATTCTTGCCGATCCACCACCAAAAATCTCAATTTTAAGTTGCGCAAGCGATGGCAAACTAATCCAACACAGTAAAAAGATAAAAGCACGAAATAAAGGCTTGAATCGATGCAGAAACATAATGGATAAATTTATAGGATCAAAAAAGTAAGCTGATTATAGCAATCATTCGCGATAATGTACTTCAATCTTTAAAATACGAAATTCCTTAAATAACGCAGGATCAGGGGGCAAAGGCAACGGTTTAGACAAAAATATTGCCCGTTCGACCGCACTATCAAAAACCGCATGACCACTGCTTTTACTTAACCTAACGTCAAGGATATCGCCGCCAGGTAATAAAGTAACTATAAACTCCACCTTTGGATTCCCTGGTAAATCAGGCGGCATAACAGTTCTACTTCTGATTTTAGACTGAATCAGCGCTCTGTACTTGCCAATCTCGCTCGCCAGCTGATTTCGCGCAGCCGCTTGCTGCGCTTCCGCATCTCGACGTGCTTTTGCTTCTTGTTCTTTCTGTTTCTGAGCAGCCAATTCCTTTTGTTTTTGTAATTCTTGCTGCTTTTGCAATTCCTTCTGCTTCTCAATTTCTTTTTGTTGTTCTAGCGCTTTCTTTTTTTCCAATTCTTTCTTCTGTTCTAATTCTTTCTTTTGCTCCTGTTCTTTTTTTTGCTCTTCAAGCTTTTTTAATTTTTCTGCTTCTTCTTTTTTCTTCAATTCTTCTAAATCGGGTTTAATTTCTTTAATCGGCTCTGGCTTTTGCTTGAGTTCAATTTCCGGCTTTTTAACTATAGGGGTAACCTCTTTGGGTTGCGGCGTTGGTTTTATCGGTTCTGGTTTTACCTGTTCTTCACGCTTGGGCGGTTCAACAGGCTTCGGTTTCACCGGCTCTGCCGGTGGTATAGGTTTAGAGGGTTTTGCGGCTGTTACAGGTGTTGATATAGGCTTTGGTAATTCGCTCCATAACTCAACGACCATACCTTCTGGTGGATGATTTTTCCAATTCACTCCAAATACCATCATGGCAATAAACATGACGTGCACAAACAACGCCAATGCACCGGATAGGATTTTTTTCGGTTCAGAATCAGAAGGATTGCGAAGTGCGCTGATACTCATTAGCGGCTATTCATTTTCGCTGTGTTAGCAAACCGACTTTTTGTACCTGGTTTTGTTGCAGGACGTCCATAACGTTAATAACTTCTTCGTAACGCACGCTTTTGTCTGCGGCGATCACAACCGCTTGTTCGTTATTTTCGGATTGCTTTTGCTTGATAGCTTCAATCAGTTCGTTTTTATTCAGCTTTTGTTCGACAGAAGTTTTAGCGCGATCACGTAAAAAAAGGTCTCCATTTGCCTTGATAATGATTTCCAGGGGCATAACCGGTGTGGCCAATGACTTGCCAATTTGCGGTAATTCAATTTGACCATGATTGATCATCGGAGCAGTCACCATAAAGATAATCAGTAATACCAGCATGACATCAATGTACGGAACTACATTGATGTCATTCATAAGACGATGCTTTGACCGGCGTGACATATTTTCCTCTATTGTTTATTACCGAATTGAGCGCCGTTGTAACACATTCGATAATTCTTCCATAAAACTCTCAAACCGAGTGGACAAGCGATCAATTGCTGTTGCATAACGGTTATAAGCGACTACCGCAGGAATTGCCGCGAATAATCCCATAGCTGTTGCAATCAGCGCTTCTGCTATGCCTGGCGCAACGTGCGCAATAGTCGCTTGCGCAACGCTAGATAAGCTACGAAAAGAATTCATGATTCCCCAAACAGTGCCAAGCAAGCCCACGTAAGGACTCACAGAACCTACCGTTGCCAAAAATGATAAATGTGATTCCAATCGATCCATTTCTCGTTGATAGGTTGCACGCATGGCTCTTCGCGTGCTTTCCATCACGGCTTCAGTATCGGAACCAGCAGGATGCTTGTTAAATTCACCGAAGCCCGCTGCAAAAATACGCTCCAAACTTCCCGACTCATAACGGGAGCTTGCTGCACGTTGATATAACGCATTTAAATCAGCACCACGCCAGAAAACATCTTCAAATTCATCGGTTCGATTGACTTCACTTCGAATAACAAACAATTTACGAAAAATATACCACCATGATAAAAATGACATCATCACCAGTATCAGCATCACCAATTGCACTGGCAAACTTGCACTAGTAATTAAATGAAGGAAAGACATATCTTGCGTTACGGTTGTATTCATTTAATGGTTCCGATTTTTTCGCGTAAAGGTGTTGGAAGACTGACTGGCTTAAGGCTTGTGACGCCGACACAAACGATATGGATAGTGGCACTGACGAGTTTAGTCCCGTCCAGTAAAATTTCCTGATAAACCGTAATGCGGCTTCGTCCAACATGCATTACTTTGACAGTAACCGTCAACAGATTATCGAGCGTCGCAGGTTTGGAATATTCGATCTCTAGAGAACGTAGCATGAACAAGACACCATGACTCTCAATCAGTGAATTCGCGGTAAAACCTAGCTCTCTAAGCCATTCATAGCGCGCACGTTCTAGAAATTGGAGATGCGTTGCGTGGTAAACCACGCCTCCAGCATCTGTGTCTTGATAATAAACTCGCACCGGTAATGAAAAATCAGCCTCTGGCATGTGTCTACTATACAATTTGATTAATGGATTATTTTATTCGCAGGAGTACGGTGATAAACGTATCACTACTTAGTTTTACAACAAAATCTGTATGCTATTTTGTAAAAAAAAAACTCTACATGTGTTGCATTAAGCATGAAAAATGCCAGTTGATAAATAGCGATCACCTCGATCACATACGATAAATACGATGACTGCATTCTCTACTTCAGCAGATACTCGTAATGCCGCTGCCAACGCTCCTCCTGAGGAAATACCCGCAAAAATACCTTCTTCACTGGCTAAACGACGTGAAAACTGTTCAGCCTCTTGTTGCGAAACATACAATAACTCATCAACACGTTCGTTATCAAAAATCTTAGGTAAATAAGCAGGAGACCATTTACGAATTCCCGGAATTTGCGAACCTTCTTGCGGTTGTACACCAATGACTTTAACTTTATTTGGCTGTTCTTTAAAAAACCTTGAACAACCCATGATGGTTCCGGTTGTTCCCATACTGCTCACAAAATGAGTAATTTTTCCTTGCGTATCTCGCCATATCTCAGGTGCAGTGCCTTCATAATGCGCCAAAGGATTATCTGGATTAGCGAACTGATCTAAAATGATGCCTTGTCCTTCATCACGCATTTTTATAGCAAGATCTCGAGCTTGTTCCATACCTCCGCTTTTAGGTGTCAAAATGATTTCCGCACCATAAGCGCTCATTGAATGCCGTCTTTCAATGGTCAAATTTTCTGGCATCACGAGTATCATCTTGTAACCCATAATCGCAGCAATCATGGCCAATGCAATACCGGTATTACCACTGGTGGCTTCTATGAGCGTATCTCCTGGTTTAATTTGACCGCGACTTTGTGCGCGCGTGATCATCGATAATGCGGGACGATCTTTGACTGAACCAGCGGGATTATTACCTTCGAGTTTTGCAAGAATGACGTTACTGGTGATTCCTGGCAATCTTTTGAGCTTAACTAGCGGAGTATTTCCAACGAAATGTTCAACCGTTTTGTACATGAATGTGATTTCATACTAAACGGTTGAGATTATCACATATAGGCATCCATATTAAAAGATTATCTCTGCGCCACTAATGATCTCACGGAATTCAAAAATCATTAGTGGTAAATTTCGCTTTTATTCTTTATCTGATTTTTTAGTAACTTTTACAGATTCAGTTGATTTTTCACTTCCTACCGTGATTACATCATGAAGTTGTTTGATCGTTCCGTCACCAATACCCGGAACTTTTTTCAAGTCTTCCACTGAAGCAAATGAACCATTCTTTTCACGGTACTCAATAATCGCTTTTGCTTTTGCGGGACCAATGCCTTGCAAAGACTCTAATTCATTCTGTGAAGCCGTGTTGATGTTAGTAGCTGCATGAGCAATTGCGGAAAACCAGAATACAACAAACATTACTGTAAAAAATTTACTCATGTTATCTCCTCATTGAAATTGTCGATTGATAAAATACTAACTTCGGAACAACAAAATTTTGTTAGCCCCAAAAATTGTTATTCTTTTAATACAATCTAAATCTAAAAAAAGCGTATCTAGATTGATATTTTTCTATCGACAAGGAGGATGATAAATTGAGTTTCTTGATCCATTATCTCAATAATATCTTATTGTTATATTTACCTAATTAAATATCAGAAAGTTATATCTTGATAGTAAATCATCAAATACTTTTAACTCTAGCAATATAAAATCGCTTACGTTATTCACCAGATTGCAGCGTAACCGGAACCTCGATTTCTTCTCCCTGCATACCGTATCGACGCACGGTAAGTTTAACGGTATCGCCAACTTTATAGTTATCGATGCGCGAATAGAGTTTATCAACGGAATCAACCAGTTTTCCATCGATTGCCACAATGACATCATTCGCCATAATATTACCTTCGGGCGTGACAGTAGCACCTTCGAGTCCCGCTTCATCGGCAGCGGAGCCTGGACTAATACTCAAAATAATCACTCCGGTAATTTTTAAATGATCCGCCAGACGCTTGTTCAATTTACTGTCCACTGTAATGCCCATCGCAGGCCGGATATATTTGCCGCGGCTGATAATTTGCGGTACCACACGATTGACTGTATCCACGGGTACTGCAAAACCGATACCCGCACTAACACCGCTCGGACTGTAGATCGCGGTATTAATGCCAATCAAGCGCCCTGCAGAATCAAGCAGTGGACCGCCGGAATTACCGGGATTGATTGCTGCATCAGTTTGAATCAAGTTATCAATGCTACGACCATCTCCACCGGGTAATGAACGATCTAAAGCCGAAACGATACCGGTAGTAAGCGTCCAGTCCAAACCAAATGGATTACCAATTGCAAATACTTTTTGTCCCACTTTAAGATCATTACTGGTACCGATGGGAACTGGTGCAGGTCGTTGAAAACGCATATGGATACGCAATACCGCGATATCGTGCGCCGGACTTGCGCCAACCAAAGAAGCCTTGTAATCATTTCCATCAGTCACTCGCACCGTTGCTTCACTAGCGCCTCTGATGACATGAAAATTGGTAATCACATGCCCTTCATCGTCCCAGATAAATCCAGACCCCGTACCGCTCGGCACAGAAAAAATATTACGTGTCCATGCATCCATGACTCGTTGTCGGGTCGTAATAAAAACAACCGAATCACGTGAATTTTCAAATAATTCGATAGTACTTTGCTCGTCTTCCGCCAAGCTTCCTCGGGCTTGCACGATACGAGGTTCCGCATTGGCAGAACGATTACGGCTATCATCTGAAAAATTAGACTGTAAAACGTCGGGAAAATGATGATAGAGAAAGCTATGTAATAGCAGCGCTAGCACAACAGCAACCAATGCAATCCATATGAGACGTAAAAAATATCCGTTTTGAACCACACGCATCTCCAGTTTTTATTATTTTTTTAACACGGACTGTGCCCAAAGTACCAAATCGCGCTGGTTCATGGCACCAGATTGCCGAGCAATTTCTTGTCCATTTTGAAATACCACCAAGGTAGGAATACTGCGAATATGATATCGAGCGCCAAGCATTTGTTCTTCTTCGGTATTGATTTTAGCCAGTCGCATGTGCGGTTCCAAAATACTTGCCGCTTGCGCAAAAGCAGGCGCCATCGCCCGGCAAGGTCCGCACCACGGCGCCCAGAAATCAACTAATAGCGGAATGTCATTACGGGTCAAGTGCAAATTAAAATTGCCATCGTTTAATTCAACCGGTTGTCCGACGAATAATGCACGATGACAAGCGCCACATTTCGGTGCAGCATTCAAACGCTCCATCGGAACGCGATTGATTGCATGGCAATGTGGACAAACGATATGAACACTGTTGCTCGGCTTTTCCATAAAACGATATTTGTTAGAGAATGTATTGATTAGTGTTAGCGATTCGTAAGCTCCGTTATTTTTACACGGGCACGCAATACTTCAACTTCTTCGATCAAATCAGCAACCAATCCAGCCAACTCCGGATGGCATTCGAAATCCCTTTCAACTCGCATGATCCGTTTGATTCGAACCAAGCTTCGACTATCGAATATCCAGGTAGCCGGATCATGATGCGGTGAATGATCATCCAGCAAAATACCGCATTGAACACGCTCGATAATCCATTCTCGGCTCACGTTGCAGCACCGTGCTAATCCTTCGATATCAAGCCTGGCGTCTTCAAATAATATCGCCTCGATTTGGTCAGACATGGCACTAAACTCCCAAATTCTTGCGCGGATTAAATGCAAATTCCCGCGCCATAGTTTGATAAAATTCACGTTCTTTGTCAGAAACTGCTGGTGGTAAAACAATTTCTAATATTAAGTATAAATCTCCTGGGGTCGCTGCGGGAATACCCCTATCTTTTAAACGCAATTTTCGTCCACTCTGTGAATTTTCAGGGACACGAACTTCTACCAAGCCATCTGGCACGGGAATCTTAATCGTCGCACCCAGTGCCGCTTCCCAAGGAGCCACAGGAAGTGACGCATAAACATCTTTATTTTCAACTCGATACCGTGAATGGGGATTAAAATGGACTTCGAGTAATAGATCTCCAGCGACTTCACCTGGACTGCCTGGACCGCCCTGTCCGGCAAGACGAATCACCTGCCCGGCCCGAACGCCTTTGGGAACACGTACATTTAACGTTCGTTGTTCGAAAAAAGTCCGACCTTGACTATCCAATTTTGGCGCACGCAATGTCATGCTGCGTGTTGCACCGTGATAGCTATCCTCCAGATCAAGCATGATTTTTGCGTGATGATCATTGCCACGCATTTTTTGTTCTCCGTAGCGTGCACCACCGCGCATTTGTTGGCTAAACAGGTTTGCAAAGAACTCACTAAAATTCTCTGCTTGTGCACTATCGAAGCCTTGCGCATTACTAAATTCAAAACCTGCATCCCAACCGGGGGGAGGTTGAAAATCAGAACCCGATTGAAAGTTTCCACTTTGACCTAAATTATCGTAAGCCGCACGCTTTTCTGGATCTGACAATACTGTGTAGGCCTCGTTGACCTCTTTCATTTTTTCTTCGGCGTTAGCTTCTTTGGAAACATCAGGGTGATACTTACGCGCTAGACTGCGAAAAGCTTTTTTGATTTCTTCGGCATTCGCTTCTCGCGCAATACCGAGTATTTTGTAATAGTCTTTAAATTCCAAGTTCGCGTCCCCTTTAGTTGATTCTGCTTCGGCATTGGATCTTGGCTACTGATTTCCAATGATTAAAAACTGACTAGCCTATCGTTAGCTATTTTATAATCTAAAAAATGGAAGATAAGATGCTTTATCGAATTATCAAGAGGAATATTGGCTTAACAACGCAACTTTCGATCTCAATTAGAACGGTCCTGTGATTTCAAAAGTAACGCCATCTTGATTATTTCCCGCTGGTCCACGTTGTGAACTGAAATACAAACGTTTACCATCAGGGCTGAATGCAGGTCCGGCTATTTCTGAGCTTTGGTGACCCACTACTTGCAGCAGTGGAAACACTTTTCCATCGCCTAACACAACAAGTTGCATATTACCGCCATCTTCAGCGACTAACAGTTCTCCCGCTTGGTTAGCGATAATATTGTCTACGCCAGTTAATACCGGAGACTCATACTGCGATCCGTTATACACAATGCTCAGTTCATTTTGCGATATTTCATACGCCCACACCCGATTATCGCCTTTGGAAGTGAAATAAATAACACCTCGGTGATACCAAATTCCTTCACCACCATTGAAATGCGTTGCACTGTCGATCTGATTGCGCGTAGACATCGCCTCTGCAAGAGGATCCAACAGCTTATGCCAACGAACCTTACCGACAGGACCACCAACCACTTCAGCCACTTCTAGAAAGCCATCTTCTAAACTCGGATAGCCTTGTTTATCGAATGAACGAGCGGTGTAGCGGTATAAGCAACCATCCGTCTCATCTTCAGTAAGATAGAGTTGATTGTTAACGCTATCCACAGCGATCGCTTCATGCCGAAACAAACCTAACGCATGCCTCGCCACTCCCTCATTTTTACCAAAAGGATCACACTCCCACACTCGGCCTTTTTCCACTTCTTCACAAGAAAGCCATGTCTGCCACGGGGTATGGCCGCCCGCGCAATTGCGATTGGTTCGAGTTAAGATTGAATACGCATCGACAATTTTCCCATTATGATCAAAACGCAATGCCCCCACTCCGCCTGCTTCATGTTCCATCTCACTATTGGAAACATAAATCCAGCCATTATCGTCAGTAGCAAAAACAGCGCCCCCATCCGGCGCAGCATGCCATTGATAATTAAAAAGTATTTGCCCAGAACGGGCAACGATGCGTGATTTAAACCCGAGCGGCAATCGCACTCCATTTTCATCGGCGATTTGTAAATCACCTTTTGTAGCAAGACTCAGCAGCGCAGCCTGCATCGATGAAGGAAGAAAAGCATTGCCTATAAAGGCTCCCATGGCAAGTAGACCGTGTCGCAAAAATTGTCGTTTTGATAAATCCATTCTTTTCATTTTGTTCGTCGCTTTGTGTGTAGCAAAGATATATTACAATGCTGCGTCGTTAAAATCTCATCAAGAAAATATTGCAATGATTTCATTCGTCAAAATACTCGCAACATGCTTCGCATTCTTATTGGTACTTTTTTTTATTGGCACGACGCTTACCATTACCAGTCAGTTACCTATTGGGTTAACTGGCGCAGTTTCAGTCGTGGCCGCATTCTTAGCGGGTTGGTTTAGTTGGCGATTAATTTCTGGACAACCCACCGCAAAAAGTCTCGCTATTCTTGGCGGCGCATTAATTGTAGGCGGAATCTTTTTCACTTTGGTATTTCTAGGTTCTATGGCTGTTATCAAAGATACCAGTCAAGGACCAATGATTGGAATATTTATTGCTGCACCCTTAGGAATCTTGTTGGGTGCACTTGGGGGTTACCAATATGCAACAAAGTTTGCTATTTCTGATTCACAAAACGACAAATGATTATCCAAAACACCTAATCCAAGCAGATAATAAAAATAGTAGGCTGACACGTCGTATTTTTGGTATTACCCGATCGTAGACAAGATTAGAATTTTTAAGAAACTTCTTTTTATTCATAACCTAAGGTGCTTTGGTATAACGCTATGACACATATTTTTTCTTTCTTACTGGTAGTGCTAGCATTCCTAACAACAAGCCATTCGGTTTCGGCAAATGAGATATGGGTCGATGTCGATACCAAAGATTACACGTTATCGGTGATGCAAGGAAACAAAGTACAGCTGGTATTTAATAATGTTTCGATTGGTCGTTATGGGACTACCTGGTCTAAAGTAACCAAAGATGATAAGACGCCACTGGGAAAATTCAAAATCGGCTGGATCAATGAGAAAAGCCGCTTTCACCGGTTTTTTGGTTTAGATTATCCCAGTTTGGAAAATGCCAAACGCGCGCTCGAAGAAAAAAAAATTAGCTATGAAACTTGGTATCAAATTTTAGATGCCAAAATACTTGGAAAAACACCACCGCAGAATACCCAATTAGGGGGGCATATCGGTATCCACGGTATTGGCCAAGGAAATCCGGATATCCACAATAACTACAATTGGACAAATGGCTGCATTGCGTTGACCAATAAGCAAATCGACCAACTGAGCCAGTGGGTCAAAACTGGCACAGTCGTTAATATTCGCTAAATCATCGCAACTGTTCGTGCAATAATTTAAGGATACGATTCGATGTAGCAGTATCTACGGTACTCCCGTCGTCGTTCGCTAAAATTAACTCGCTGCTATTAAAACTCGCGTCATTAACCTGTATGCGATACTTTGCAGCTTTGCTGTCTTTGGAATCATCACTGCGCCAGAACGCCAAATTAGACAAAATACCTTTGCCGTCGCCTTCTTTCTTACTATCCTTTTCAGGATTAACGTAGCGAACATAATAAATACCTTCAGCACGATTACGATCTTCCACGGTAAAACCAATACGATCAAGCGCCAGACCCACTCTGCGCCAAGAACGATCGAATGCTTCATTGATCACTAATTTGTTGCCACTAGATTGATCGATGTAAGCCCTCTCAGTTGAACTACCGCGATTTGAAGCCAACTCCATTTTGGCTTTTTCTTCTTTAACACCAAAACGCAGCATCAGTCGAGAAAGCATTTCTGCCTCCAACTCAGGGTCAGCCTGGCGCGGTTGCCAAATGGTGCGTTGCAGATTGCCGCCTTCAACAACCTCCGTCATGCCGCGATGGCTAATATAAATCTCTGTAGTGCCATCCTCCGTTCTTTCCAGTCGAGTACGAAACTTGTCACGTTCTCCGGCAGAATAAATACTGTCCAGGAAGGTAGAAAATATACTACGAATAATATCTTGAGGAATCTTGGCACGATTTTCAGCCCAATCTGTTTCAATAATTCCAGTTTCCGGTGTCTCCACCTTGATTAAAAAACCCAATTCTTGCCAGAATTCTTTGATAACTGGCCACACAGCTTCGGGAGATTGAGGAACCACCAGCCAGCGTTGTGTTCCAGAACGTTCTATATATACATTTTCTATTGAAGTAGGCGAAAATGTCGTCTTGCCATTGGCTTGCGAAGGATTTCCCCGCTCACTTTGGTAGCTAGAAAAAGTAGCGCTGGTAGGAGCTTCCGATTCAGGAATAGCGTATCGTTCATCAATCGCTGGTTTAATCAGATCGGGCGGTATATCAAGCGGCGGCACTTTGCCTGCGGATTTATAGTCAACCGTTTTGGTTTCGGGAAACAATTGGAATGATCCCAATTTTTCCATAGCGCCACAAGCGCTCAGCAACGTCATAGGCACCATTATTGACAACAAAGATAAAGCTTTTTGCGCTTTCATCTTGACATTACTCTCCTTCAAACTTAAATATCGGCTAACTGCATTGCTTCTCGCAGTAGCGAATGATACTGCTGAGATAAGGGTGTCAAAGGAAGTCGAATCCCAGAGCGGATTAAACCCATTTGCTCGACCACCCATTTAACTGGAATTGGATTCGCTTCCACAAACAAATCGGTATGCAATCGTAATAATTGATTATTGAGCTTGCGTGCTGTGACTAGATCACCACTTGCGGCGGCAACACACATTTCGTGCATTTTTTTAGGTGCCACATTCGCGGTTACAGAAATAACACCATGCCCGCCTAGCAATAACAAAGCAAGCGAACTAGCATCATCGCCACTGTAGATCAAAAAATCTTTCGGTGCACGGCGCAACAAATCTGAACCACGTCCGATATCACCAGTGGCGTCTTTAATGCCAATGATATTCGGTATTTCGGCCAAACGTAGCGCTGTATCATTGCGAATATCCACCACTGTTCTACCAGGAACATTATACAAAACATGTGGCATATCAACGGCTTCTGCAATGGCTTTGAAGTGTTGATAAAGCCCTTCCTGTGTTGGCTTGTTATAGTATGGCGCGACCGATAGGCATGCATCAACGCCCACTTTTTTTGCGTACAACGATAAATCAATGGCTTCTTGAGTAGAATTAGCACCAGTACCCGCAATAACTGGGATACGTTTTGCGACATGTTCTACCGCTACCTGCATCAATAAATGATGCTCATCGAAGTCGACGGTTGGAGATTCGCCAGTGGTACCTACCACGACAATGCCGTCAGTTCCTTGTGCGATATGAAAATCAAGCAGAGAACGGAATTTCTCCAAATCAAGCTCACCGTTTTCGTGCATGGGAGTTACGATAGCAACTAGGCTGCCTTTAAACATACGATCTCTATCCGGTAAAAGATAGTTATTTTACCCGAATCTTGAATGACTACAGAAGCGTTGCGAAATATTCAGTGAGTGAAAGTATGCGCTTTCACTTTTATTAAGCGCACACCCTACCCTTTAATATCGCATACTCTCGCTCAGAATGTTCTACGCATTAGCTTTGGTGAAAATCATTTGGCCACCCGCATAATCTACTTTAATTGTATCTTTTGCAACAAATTGACCTTGCAAAATCTCTTTCGCCAATGGATTTTCTATTTCACCCTGGATTGCCCGTTTTAAGGGGCGAGCACCAAATACGGGATCAAATCCAACCTGTGCAATCGCTGTCAATGCCATCTCACTGACGATGAGCTTCATTTCCAGTTTTGCTAAACGGTTTTCAAGATTCTGTAGTTGTATTTTTGCAATAGACTGAATGTTTTTGAGATCCAGTGCATGAAATACCACGACTTCATCAATTCGGTTAATAAATTCCGGGCGAAAATAGGTTTTAACTTCTCCCATGACTGCCTGTTTAATGGTCTGATAATCATTACCGGACATTTCTTGAATCATTTGCGATCCCAGATTGGACGTCATCACGATGACGGTATTTTTAAAATCCACCGTTCTACCTTGTCCATCGGTCATGCGACCGTCATCGAGCACCTGCAGCAAAACGTTAAAAACATCCGGATGCGCTTTTTCAACCTCATCGAGCAAAATCACCGAGTAAGGTTTACGACGTACAATTTCGGTGAGGTAACCTCCCTCTTCATAACCGACATAACCTGGTGGAGCACCGATCAAACGCGCAACCGAGTGTTTTTCCATGAATTCAGACATATCAATGCGCACCAAGTGATCTTCCGAATCAAATAAAAAACCCGCAAGCGCTTTGCAAAGCTCGGTTTTTCCTACGCCCGTCGGACCCAAAAATAAGAAAGAACCATAAGGACGATTGGGGTCTGATAATCCCGCACGTGAACGGCGAATCGCATCGGACACAAGGCGCACGGCTTCATCCTGACCGACCAAACGTTCATGCAACTTTTGCTCCATCAGAATTAATTTATCGCGCTCGCCTTGCATCATTTTTGCAACAGGAATACCCGTTGCTCGTGATACCACCTCAGCAATTTCCTCCGCACCAACTTGTGTTCGCAGCAGTTTTGGCTTTGCTGTTTTTCCCTCATCGGATTCAACAGAATGCTTTAATTGTGCTTCAAGTTGAGGGAGCCGACCGTATTGTAATTCAGAAACTCTTTGCCAGTCTCCTTTACGCGTAGCCGTATCGATTTCCAATTTGATTTTTTCTATTTCTTCTTTGACTTGCTGAGAACCCTGTAACTGAAATTTTTCAGCTTTCCATACTTCAGCCAAATCTACATACTCGCGCTCTTTTTCAACGATTTCACTTTCTAGCAATTGCAAACGTCTTTGCGAAGCTTCGTCTTTTTCTCTTTTAACAGCTTCGCGCTCAATTTTGAGCTGAATCAAACGACGATCCAATTTATCCAATGCTTCTGGTTTAGAATCGATTTCCATCTTAATGCGCGCAGCCGCTTCATCAATTAAATCAATTGCTTTATCGGGTAAAAAACGATCGGTAATATAACGATTCGATAGTTCAGCCGCAGCAACTATGGCTGGATCGGTAATATCCACCCCATGATGTACTTCATATCTCTCCTGTAAACCGCGTAGAATTGCGATGGTTGCTTCGACACTCGGTTCTTCCACCATAACTTTTTGAAAACGACGTTCCAAAGCGGCATCTTTTTCAATGTATTTTCGGTATTCATCTAACGTAGTTGCCCCAACACAGTGCAATTCACCCCGAGCCAGCGCCGGTTTCAACATATTCCCGGCATCCATGGCGCCTTCGGCTTTCCCAGCACCCACCATGGTATGCAATTCATCGATAAAAACTATGGTTTTACCTTCGTCTTGCGCTAATTCTTTGAGTACTGACTTCAAACGCTCTTCGAACTCACCGCGATATTTTGCTCCCGCCAATAACGCTGCCATATCAAGCGACAATACCCGTTTATCTTTTAAGCTCTCCGGTACCTCTCCGTTGATGATTCGTTGGGCTAAACCCTCTACAATCGCCGTTTTACCAACTCCAGGCTCACCAATGAGAACCGGATTATTTTTGGTGCGGCGTTGTAGTACTTGTATAGAGCGGCGAATTTCATCATCGCGACCGATGACAGGATCCAATTTACCTTGGCGTGCTCGTTCAGTGAGATCTAAAGTGTATTTTTTGAGCGCTTCGCGGTTGCTTTCACCTTCTGCGCTATCGACTTTCTCCCCACCGCGAACGGTATTGATAGCTTGTGTCAGTGCCGAGTAGTTCGCACCATGCTGTTTCAATAATGCACTTACTTCGCCTTTATCTTGCAAAACCGCCAGTAAAAACAGTTCCGAAGCAATAAATTGATCATTGCGTTTTTGCGCTTCTTTATCTGCAATATTTAATAAGTTATTGAGACTGCGAGAAATAGTGACCTCGCCTCCGGAATTTTCAATCTTAGGCAAGCGCTGAACTTGTTGACGTAAACTCTCCAACAATGCAGCAGTATTAACACCAGAGCGCTGCAACAATGACACTGTGCTGCCATCTTCTTGTTGCAATAACGCTAATAACAAGTGTTGCGGTTCAATGGCAGGGTTATCCTGACCAACAGCAATGCTTTGTGCATCCGAAAAAGCTTGTTGAAATTTGGTAGTCAGTTTGTCAAAACGCATGAAAATCTCCTAGAGTAATTCAATAACGCTTACGTATAGGACGATACCGCAAATTTCAAGTGCAGACTAGCTTACAAGACGCAGTGTACGATTTTTTTTGATAGGCAAGAGATGGGGTTTTTTAAACAGATTTTCTATTTTTTCTGCTTCGACCGGTTTACTAAAATAGTATCCTTGATAGTAATTGCATTCTTTTTCTATCAGAAATTTCAATTGATCCTTTGTTTCTATCCCTTCAGCAATAACTTTCATTTCTAAACTATGCGCCATAGCAATTATGGCCGTCACGATCGTAAGATCATTTTTGTCGGTTACGATATCACGGACAAAGCTCCGATCAATCTTCAATGTTTGAATTGGAAAACGTTTTAAATAACTTAAGCTGGAATAACCGGTACCAAAATCATCAATTGAAATCTGAATACCCATTTCATTCATTCTAGTAAGTGTTTCAACGGTTTTTTCGATATCGTTGATCAGCATACTCTCAGTTATTTCTAAGGATATATATTCTGCGCTCACTCCATTTTTATCGAGTATGTGGGCAATGTTTTTGACTAATTCTTTATCACGGAATTGTCTACCCGATAGATTAATCGCGACTTTTGGTACGATATATCCTTGCTTCAACCAATGATTTATTTGCATGCATACCGTTTCAAGTATCCATTCACCAATTGGAATGATGAGCCCAGTTTCCTCCGCCAGACCGATAAATTTATCGGGTGAAACCATACCTTGCTTGGGATGATTCCAACGCAGTAAAACTTCCATACTTGAAATTTCACTATCCGGCATATTCATGATCGGTTGATAGTGAAGAATCAATTGATTGCGCTCTAATGCATGACGCAAATCTAACGCTAAGGTATGCTTTTCATGAGCCGATTCATTTAACTGCGAGGTAAAAAACTGAAAATTATTGCGCCCAGTTTCTTTGGCATAATACATTGCTGCATCACTATTTTTTAGCAATGCTTCGGCCGTCGCACCATGGTCAGGATAAACAGCGATGCCAATGCTTCCCTCGATGTGCAGTTCATTTTTATTGATATTGTAGGGTCGAATTAATGATGTCAGGATTTTTTGCGCAACTTTTCCTGCGTCTGAAGCCTCCTTAATTGAATTGAGCACAATAAAAAACTCGTCGCCCCCTTGCCGAGCTACGGTATCTTCATTGCGAACGCAATCCAATAGCCGTGCTGTGACTTCTTTCAATAATAGATCACCGATTTCATGACCCAGTGAATCGTTAATGGTTTTAAAATGATCCAAATCAATAAGAAGAACGGCCAATTTATTATCTTTACGAGAACTCTGGATCAATGATTGCGCAATGCGATCTTGTAACAGTTGACGATTTGGCAATCCTGTCAAAGCATCATGCGTTGCCATTTGCTGAATGCGTTTGGCGGCTTGTTGAGCTTCATACCAACGCCCTAGTTCATGAGCAATATTGTCAATAAGATTTTGATCATCGGGCAAGGAACATGACAACTCCTTGAAGTAAGAAACTTGAATCATTCCGCATCTCGCCCCATTCGACATGATAACGGCTTGCAAAAGATTGGGTAAGTTTTCTTGATAATCCGCTGTCGAGATTTTGTCATTACCCAATTCGATCATGACATGGACTCCATCCGAAAACTGTAATCCAGCCGATAAAGCCTTTAAAATATGCTGACAAACTGTATGACTATCCCAATCGTGACGTAAATAACCACGAATCTTGTGCATGTAGAGATTTTCTTTGAGCCTCTCATCTGAATTGGAATTCTTTTGTTTTCGAGCACTAATATCAACACCTACGGATAAATAACAATCAATTTTTCCATTCGTATTGGTTAAAGGAATAATAGTCGAATCGATCCAATAAAGTGCGCCTGACTTGCTACGATTACAAACTTCGTGATGCCAAACTTCACCTTTAGCGATAGTTGCCCACATATCCACGAAAAATCTTTTAGGATGAACTTTGGAATTCAGCAATCGATGATTTTGACCAATTAATTCGTCTGAGCTGAAACCACTCACATCACAGATCTTTTCGTTGACTTGAATAATTTTACCTTTACGATCTGTAACGGAAATCAATGCAACCTTACTGATGACATTCATGTAAGCGGCCAGTTCGGAAGAAACTTTCTCCGTTTCTTCTTTAGCCTGAGTTAATTTCTTATGTACTTCTATTAAGTCTTCTCGGGATTTAATTACTTTTTGAATAATCGGAACAAATAAATACCGTAAGACGGCAATTCCCACCAACAGCAATGCTCCGAGAGACAATAAAATTGTTTTAGCTTGCTCAAATAAATGACTATACAATTCCTTTTTATCAATCTTCAATACTGCTGCAAGACCATGTCCGACAGGTAAATGAGCGGCAACGACATCAATCCCACGGTAATCCCTAGTAAAAATGATGCCGTCTTGTCGATTTAATGCTAAATGTATCGGTCTCGGAATGTCATCAACAATCCGACGTATTCGTCTGAATTCATTGCCACTCGGTCTACGTAAAAAACAATCGGCCTCAATGAGGCTCTGTTTAGTAGCAGTACAAAGCAAGAAATCACCTGTTGATCCGATTAATGTTGCTTCAGAAAAAATTTGCGTTAATTCAACCATCGTTTGCTCAACGATAATATGCCCAATCGAATTACCTTGTTTATCTAGAATGATTTTTGAATTGCGCAACTTGAATTGTTCATCCCAAATCAATTCACTGTGAATGTTTTCGGGTGTTTCTAATTGAACTGAAAAATGGGGTGTTGTTGAATGAAATCCCGAGCTATAAATTTCATCATTATTTTGATCGTATATTTTTATACTCGAAAACTTTTCATTGAGTACATCTTCAGATGACTTAAAGAAATCGACAATACGGCCATCTCTTATCGCTTTATTATCGATTTTTTCCAAATCATGAAAAAAAGTACGTGCTGATGCCACGAGTATTTCTGTATTCGAAAGCGAAGTATCAATCTGATTATTAATCAATCTTGAGATGTTTCTTAAACCAATATTAAGACCAGAAGTAACCCCTGCTTCTGCTTTGGGTTGCATAATCCCATAAACGCATAAGCCAGATAATAAAATTACGACAACCAGCATTATTACGCTGACTGTGATAACTCTACGGTCATCCTGATTAATAAAAAAACGCAACATCGTAAATAAGTAGTGAAATAATATGTATTCTTAAAAAAATTCTGATAAATGAATAACCTATCGGAGGAATACTATATCGGAGGATTTTGATGAGACTTAAATCGAAGCAAAAATATTTGCTGAAATTGGATATGCTTGCTGATATTTAAAGAGTGATAGCAAGTAAATTTCTAACAAGCTTTTTACATTTTACCAATACCTAAATTCCTAATCACCTAGAAAGCTATCTCGGCCTATTAATGATCTTTACCAAAATAGTTGAGAAAAAAACAACATCTTAATTCGGTCAATATCTATTCTTACTCAGATACTATAAAATTTAGTAGATTACTATTTGAGTAAACTTAAATTGTAATTGTTCGAAAAATAAATACTCTCCTCAAGAGTAAATTTCAATAAAATAACTATAATAATGAATTTGTTATGTCTATTCTGATCATTTCTGAACCCACAGATTCGCATGCTCAGGCGATTGTTAATGCGCTTACAAAGCACAGAGTCAATGATATTCATTCCATTGATTTTTCAAACTTTTCAGCACTGATGGGAATGAATTTGGCATTATCGGCGCGAGATTCTGGAAAATTCTGGCTACAGATAGGTCAAAACAAACTCATCGATAGCAGTGAAATCAGTGCGGTATGGTGGCGTAGACCACAGAATTATCGGCAACATCTCCAAAGTATCGAGCCTTTATCGCGCCATTTTGCGATGACGGACTCCACTTCATCATTCAACAGCATGTGGCAAGCCAATAATTGTCTTTGGGTAAACAATATTACGCGAGATGCAGCTGCGGCTCACCGCCCTTGGCAATTGGAATTAGCTAAGCAATGTGGATTGAGAATCCCAGATACGCTATGGACTCCTACAGTGGATCGTCTAAAACAGTTTTGGCTTCGCTATCACGGAGAAATTGTATATAAGCCACTGCTACAAAATTTTCATAGTGAAAATGAAGCAAGAAGGATAAAACCTGAAGAATTTGACCAGATTGATAAAGTGCAACTTGCACCTATGCTGTTCCAACAATGGATTCCTAGTATTGCAGATATTCGAGTGACTATCGTTGGTGAAGAAGTTTTTACAGCCGCGGTAAATTTGAATAAAAACGTTCCTTTTAATGCTACAACACAGGCAACCACTCCTTATTATCAGCGTCATACCTTGCCTGCTCAAATACAAGAAAAATTACTGTTATTAATGAAACAAATGTATCTTGAATATGGTGTCATGGATTTGCGTTTACGCCCTGATGGTGAGTATGTATTCTTAGAATTGCATACGACGGGAGAATTTCTTACCGTCGAACGTACTTGTCAATTGCCAATTAGCGATTCGCTTGCTCTTCACTTAGCGCGCAGCAATGCTAAAAAAGTCCCACCAGTACCAATTCACAAAAAAGCAGCTTAAGAGAAAACTCATTCGGCTTCGGTAAGCGATTTATTCCAACAGGTTAAATCGCTCATTACCGATTGATCCAATTCCTTACCGAAATGCACCGAGTTTAACAGAGGAGCTTCAAGCCGTTGCTGCAATGTAGCAATATTTTCTGTCACCGCCTCCATCTGTGGATCGATACAATTGGCTATCCAGCCGGCTAAATTTAACTTCGCAGCACGAATTGCCTTAACCGTTAATAAAGCGTGATTCAAACATCCCAAGCGCATCCCCACCACCAAAATCACAGGCAAGCCGAGCATTTTTGCCAAATCCTCTCCCGTTTCAGTTTTATTCAACGGCACGAGAAAACCACCCACTCCTTCCACGATGACCATATCGGCTTGCATACTAAGTCGATGATAAGATCTTTCGATCACTGACAAATCAATCGTTATACCTAATTGTTGCGCAGCAAGATGTGGCGAAATGGGTGAATCAAACGCATATGGATTCATGTCTGATACTGCCGCAGGGATGTTGCTAGCAGTTCTTAATAGTTCTACATCTTGCCATATTCCATTTTCTCGTCCTGCGGCAATTGGTTTCATACCAATGACTTTGTGCCCTTGTTCAGTAAACATTCGTAACAATGCACAACTGATCTTGGTTTTGCCGACCCCGGTATCGGTACCTGTAATAAAAAAACCCTTAGCCATGAAACGTACCGTCAATCAATTAAACCCAGTTGACGACGTATTTCCGGAGTTAAAATCGATTGACGTGATGGTGGCTTCCAAGCATGCCCATAAATCACTTCAAAAGTCACCGGTAATTTGCCATCCGTTCGAAATTTTTCATACGCAGACAATGCCTTATCCCAAGATTTTTTCCCCATCAAACCAGACCGCCTTCCCTGCGCTACATTATGCGCACCTATCGCTTTCAAATCGCGCATGATGCTCATCACGTCCGAATATGTCATTGTTATGTACTCCATATCCATCACTGGAACAGCAAAACCATTATGTACCAGAAGATCGCCAACATCGTGCATGTCGATAAAGCGATTGACGTGATTAAATGAATCGACTTGAGCGAATGATTCACGCAGCTCTTTTAGTGTGTCCGGCCCAAAAGTACTAAACATCAATAATCCGTCAGTACGTAAGATACGATGCATTTCAGCAAATGTCTGCTGCAAATCGTTACACCATTGCAACGCAAGGTTTGACCAAATTAATCCGACACTTTCTCGTTGCAACGGAATCTGCTCGATATCGCCACAAACATAGTGGCTATGCTGAGGTAGCGGCAACAATCGCTGCCACCAATTCAAATGAGGTCGTGCTTGCAATAACATCGATTGTGCAATGTCCATCGCAATGATGGGCTTACCAGGATAGCGTTTCAACAATTGCTGACTACCATAACCGGTACCGCTACCCGCATCCAAAATGACATCCGGCTGGTATTTAATGTATTCCAAGCGCGCTAGCATTCGGTTACTGATTTCACGCTGCAACACGGCGGACTGATCATAACTGCTCGAAGCACGCTCAAACGCGTGACGCAATAGTCTTTTATCAAGAATTTGTTCGAAACTCATTTAAACAAGCCACAAATTGTTCAGGGTAAGATAAAAACGGCGCGTGTCCACAATGGGGAAATGTCACCAACTGAGATTTTTCTATCTGTTGCCGCATCCACTGCGCAGCATTAATGTGCGTGATCACATCGTTCTCACCGTGCAACAGTAACACTGGTTGCTGTATTTTCGTCACGCCCGAACGTAAATCACTCGTTTGCAATATAGCCAAGCCTTGTTCTAGCCCCAACGCATCTGGCTGTTTTCTTTCAAAAAAATGTTTGCGCAATTTTTGCACGTTTTGAATGCCACTCTCATCGCCCGTCATCTGTAAAGTCAAAAATCGTTGAATCGTCACTTTATAATTTTTTTTCAAATTTTCCCAAAATAGTTCCAGTAATTTAGGCTCTGCACCTGATGGCCAATCGATTTTTTTTATAAAACAAGGCGTGGTAGCAATCAAAACTAATTTTTGCACGATTTTCGGATATTGCAACGCCAATTCCATCGCAATCTGCCCACCCAACGACCATCCCACGACAATACAATGCGGCGGCAATATTTTTCCAACTGTATCAACCCAGTGTTGTAATGCTCCTGACTGGTCGATAGCGCTCTCACCGTGACCCGGCAAATCAATCAAATGCACTCGAGCATGTTGACCCAGTGATGCGGAAACTTCCTGCCAAATACCACTGTGCATCGCCCAACCGTGCAAAAACACCAGATCTTGGCCATTACCATTACCGATCGATTCGATATACAAATCCGTCATGATGCAGCTAATTCGCGTAATGCTTTCGCCAAGCGCTCAATGTCCTGCGGCTGATGCATTGCTGAAAGTGAAATTCTCAACCGTGCAGTGCCTTGCGGCACCGTCGGTGGACGAATCGCCGCCACCAAAATTCCGCACTTGCGCAATGCATCGCTAAGACGCACCGCTTGATCATTATCACCCATTAATAGTGGCTGAATAGGTGTTTCAGAAACTAATAGTTGCCACGGTAATGACTGCAGTTCTTGGCGCAATTGCGCAATATTACGCATTAACGCTTCTCGCCGCCATTCCTCTTGTTCGATTAACTTCAAACTTGTCAGTAAAGCGTGAGAAAGCAAGGCTGGCGATGCGGTTGTGTAAATATAACTGCGCGCAGATTGAATCAAAGTTTCAATCACCTCCGCTTGCGCTGCGACGAAAGCACCAAACACTCCGGCGGCTTTACCTAAGGTTGCCATGTATATCACGTTTGGAGAGTGCGTTTCACGATCAAGCGAAGTAAATAAGCTACCTCGTCCCTGTTTACCTAATACCCCAAAACCATGCGCGTCATCCAACAACAGCATCGCATGGTATTGTTCGCAAAGTGCAATCAATTCAGAAATAGGCGCTTGGTCTCCTTCCATACTGAATACTGCGTCACTGATTACCAGTTTGCGCTTGGCTCGCGATGCCGCCAAACGTTGCTGCAGCATTGCCAAATCCAAATGCGGATAGCGAATAAATTGTGCACGTGACAGCAACGCTGCATCATTCAACGAAGCATGATTTAACTTATCCACAAAAATCGCATCCTCTCGCCCTACTAAAGCAGTGACGATACCTATGTTGGCCATATATCCCGTAGAAAATAACAACGCTCTAGGAAATCCAACAAATTTCGCCAACACCTCTTCCAATTCATGATGCGAACTGAAATGACCATGTAGCAAATGCGAAGCACCCGCACCGACACCGAATCGATGTGCTCCTTCACAAGAAGCTTCAATTAATTGCGGATGATTCGCTAAACCGAGATAGTCATTGCTGATAAATGCCAGATACTCACGTTGATCAATCGTGATATGCGTTGATTGCGGACTTTCGACAACTGCACGAGTGCGCAGCAAACCTTTTTGTTCCCGAATTTGGAGTTGTTCATCTAAGTCTAAAAACACAATTACAACGCGTGCAACCCTAATTTACTCAGCAATGCTTGATCATGATCGGCTTCCGGATTGGCAGTCGTCAATAACTTGTCACCATAAAAAATAGAGTTAGCACCCGCCAAAAAACACAATGCTTGCACTGCGTCAGACATTTCCCGCCTCCCTGCGGATAAACGCACCATGGCTTTGGGCATTGTAATTCTCGCGGCTGCGATGGTACGCACAAACTCCAGTGGATCGAGCACATCCGTTCCATACAAAGGCGTTCCTTTCACTTGTACTAAGTGATTAATCGGTACCGATTCGGGATAAGGATTCAAATTTGCTAACTGCGCGATCAAACCAGCCCGTGCTTGGCGCGTTTCCCCCATCCCTACGATGCCGCCGCAGCACACATTGATTCCTGCCTCACGCACTTGCTCAAGCGTATCGAGGCGGTCTTCGTATTGACGCGTGGTGATGATTTCTTCATAAAATTCTGGGGCCGTATCTAGATTGTGGTTGTAATAATCTAAACCTGCCTCGCGTAACTGTTGCGCTTGTCCGGGTTTCAACATACCCAGTGTGGCGCAGGTTTCCATTCCTAAGGCCTTAACCGCGCGCACCATTTCCGTCATTTTTTCGATATCACGCTGTTTGGGGCCGCGCCAGGCAGCACCCATGCAAAAACGTGACGCGCCTTTTTCTTTAGCCGCCGTAGCAGCCGTCACCACGTCATCCGTCGAAAGCATCGCTTGATTCTCAACACCAGTATGATAGCGAGCGGCTTGCGGGCAGTAACCACAATCTTCCGGACACCCACCCGTTTTGACGGAAATGAGCGTCGAGAGCTGCACGCCATTTGCATCATGGTATTCTCGATGAACACTTTGCGCGCGAAAAATCAAATCGTTAAAAGGCATATCCAATAACGCCTTAATATCCGTCACACTCCAAGTTAACGAGTGACATGTTTTTTTTGATCGATTGATCGCTTCACTATGTTGCTGAGCTGTCAATGAATTGAGAGTCATTTTGTTTACCTGTTATTACGATAATTGTAATCATAAGCTATTTTATGAGCTCGCGCTCTAGGATGCACAACGATTCATAGTATGCTACTCGTTTTTCAATCGACATTCTTAATGTGAAAAATTCCGATGAAATTATTCGTCGATCATCGCTGTATCTTGTGTGACGCAACATCAAATGATGATTTCTGCATTGCATGCGAAACAGAATTACCTTGGTTTCCGGAGAATCATTGTCCTATTTGCTTGTGGCCTGTACCCACATCCGAGGTTTGCGGTGCTTGTTTAAAAAAACCTCCCGCATTCACTCGTTCGATTGCGGTATTACGCTATACTTTTCCTGTCGATGCGTTGATTCGATCGTTGAAATATCAATCTCATCTAGCCATCGCGCCCATTCTTGCAAATTTGTTCTTAAAGCAATTCAATCATTCTCTCCAGCCACTACCAGATCTCATCATTCCTATGCCATTGCATCCGATCCGTTTACGAGAGCGCGGTTTTAATCAAGCCATCGAAATCAGCAAGCCCATTGCCAAACGACTCAAAATTCCTCTGATGATCGATCATTGCTCTCGCATTCGCGATACAACACCACAAGCCGATTTGCCTTGGTCCGAACGACAAAAAAATGTCCATAAAGCATTTCATTGCGATAGCGATCTTTCAGGGCAACATGTCGCTATCATCGACGATGTCATGACGACCGGTGCTACATTGAACGAATTGGCCAAAACGCTACGTCAACAAGGTGCTGCAGAAATCAGTAACTGGATCATTGCTCGAACCTTATCCGATAAAAGTATTACCAAATAATTCATTGCATTTACTCTTATTCTGTCTATATGTTTAACATCATATTGTATCAACCTGAAATTCCACCAAATACAGGAAACATTATCCGTTTATGTGCCAACACTGGCATGCAGCTTCACCTCATCAAACCACTGGGATTTCCACTTAAGGATAAGGAATTATTACGCGCCGGATTGGATTACCACGAATTCGTCACAATGAAAACTCATGATAACTGGTCGACTTGCTTAGAATCTCTGCAAGGTAGTCGTATTTTTGCAGTCACGACAAAAGGCAAGCAGCGTTATGATCACATCCATTATTTGAAAGGCGATAGTTTTTTATTTGGTGCAGAAACTTGTGGATTACCACCACAACTGCTGGAATCGTTCGCCAATGAACAGCGGATACGTATTCCAATGCTGACAACCAGCCGTAGTTTGAATTTATCGAATAGTGTGGCGATAATTGCCTATGAAGCTTGGAGACAAATGGATTTTATCTCTGAAAAATAGCAACAAGCTGTATTTACTGAATATTCATCGTTTCGCTCAGAATACGCGGCGTAACAAAAATCAACAATTCTCGCTTGTTATCCACTCGAACGGTGTTACGAAAAAGGTGACCAATCACTGGAATGTCTCCCAGTAAAGGCACTTTGTTGACGACGACATTCTCCTCACGCCCGAAGATACCACCAATGACAACTGTGCCGCCATTTTCGACCAGAATTTTAGTCGTGACTTGCTTGGTGTTGATAGGAGGAGGTAAAAATTGATTTAACGGCGCACCAATTCGGTCCTGATTGACACTCAATTCCATATCGATTTGCCCATTATAGGTAATCAATGGTTTCACTTTGAGTTTAAGCGTCGCGTCCATGAATCGGATGCTAGTCGCACCACTACTAGTTGCTTGTTGATACGGAATGCGATCACCTTGTTCAATAATTGCTTCGATACCATGCGCAGTTACGACGCGAGGACTTGCAATCACTTTACCCTTATTGTCGGTTTCCAGCGCTGATAATTCGAGATTGATTAATCGTCCGTTATTAATTTTCATCAAACTCAGTCCCAGTGCCGCCGGTCCGCCCAAAAGCCCCGTTGCCGCAGCAGCGGGCAAATTGACATTAAGATTATTAGGGCCGGCATTAGGGCCACCACCTGCTAACGTACTAGATCCCGCTAAATTTCCTGAAATACCCAATCCCTGACTGCCCAAATTTGTTGCATTTTGTACCCCAAAGCGAGCACCCAAGCTGCGGCTAAACGTATCAACCGCTTCTACAATACGCGCTTCAATCATGACTTGACGTTCATATACGTCGAGTCGCTCAATGCGCTTGCGAATTTCAGTGAGTCGCGTTGGAATATCGGTAATAGTTACAGTATTACTGATTTCATCCAGTGTAATGGTGCCGCGTTTGCTCAGCATTCCTTCAAACGAAACAGAGTTAACTCGGCGATGATTCAAATGAAATATTTCGCTGCGCAATGGTTCCATTTCAGCAATTTGCAACTGTGCTTCCAGATCCAATAACTCTCGATCAGCCATTTCCTTGCGCGGTGCCACGAAAATAACATTACCAGCACGGCGTTTATCTAATCCGTGTACTTGTAATACTATATCCAATGCTTGGTCCCACGGCACATCTTTTAACCGAAGCGTCAAATTGCCGCCGACGGAATCACTGGCAATAATATTGATATTGGTAAAATCGGCGATCACCTGCAAAATCGCCCGAACTTCAACATCTTGGAAATTAAGAGAAAGTCTCTCACCCGTATAACCACCGGTTGCGCGTTTTCTTTTCTCAATTTCTTCCTCATCATTACTTAATGCGCGCACTTCGAGAATAAATTGTGATCCGGATTGCCGCGCCGAATGTTCCCATCGACCATGCGGTTTAACAACCATACGAACATTATCGCCCGCTCTAGTTGTTTCAATTGTTTGAATGGGTGTAGCAAAATCCAAAACATCCAGTCGTCTAACCAAATTATCCGGCAAGGAAGTATTGGCAAAATCCACTAAAATAACATCGCCTTGCTGTTTTACGTCAACATTGGCATTGGTTTTGGTCATGTCGACCATAACTCGACCTTCCCCCAAAGTGCCGCGACGAAAATCGACATCACGTAACGTATTGATTTGTTTTTGCGAGCTAGCTTCAACGATTCTAATAGGAGAAGCACGGGTCTCTTTTGCTGGCGACGCTACAAGCTTCACCAACAATACATTGTCACGCATTTGAATATCATGCTGCATGGGCTTTACTAAATTCAGCACGACTCTGGTTCGATCGCCAACTTGAACTACATTGATACTGCGTAAATCACCTTCAAGAGTTTCTTGATAGTTTTTTCCCAACCCACTGCCAACCTGATTTAAATCAAAATAAATGCGCGATGGATTATTTAAGGAAACACCTACGGGAGTTACCGGAAGAGTTTGATCAAGCGTCAGTTTAACGACAATCTCGCCACTTTGACCATTCGATGCATTAATAGATCGAAGTGTGTTAAATAATGTAGGTGAAGAAGGAATCTGTTGAGCAAAAATTAAACCATTAGAAAGAAATATAATTAATACAATTACATATATCAGGAATTTTTTTCTCATTGTCGGCAATTGAACATGATCATTAATTTTTCAGCATGAGCGCGCTTTGTTTTTCAATCCATTCATTGGTACCACTTTGCACAATCTCTGTTAAATTCACCTCTGCTTCCGAAATGGTTTCAATTCTTCCGAAATTATGCCCGAGATGATTGCCTTTTCTAACTCGATGCAAAATTCCATCGGGTGATTTAATCAAAGCAAAAACAGCATTATCTTGTTGCATTGAACCCACCAGGGACAAACTTTCCAACGGATAAGATTCCAAAATTTCTTTCTGTCGGTTTAGATCGGGGCTGATTCCGTTAGATGCGTTTTTCGTGTGATCGCTGGTACGAGGCGAAAATGGATCGGAAATATCGAACGCTTGATATATAAACGATTTGTGCAATTTCACTTCTGGCAGCGGATCAACCTTTCCTTTTAAACCATTCGAAGAATCCTTCACGAAGGATTCAAGATCACTATAATCGGTCGAACTACAAGCTGTCATCATCGTTGCAATAATAAGCAGTAATAGTAGAAATATTGTGCGCATCATAATTCATTTTCCTATGGCTTGCTTCGCTATTTCATCCTCATCCAAATAGCGAAAAGTTTTGGCAATCGCGTCCAACACTAGCTTTCCGTCATTTCCGGGTACAATAGTAATGTCATTTAAAGTTACAATACGTGGTAATTTTGCAACATCACTGGCAAAAGCACCAATGTCATGGTATCCCCCAATCACCTTCACAGCGATTGGAAGCTCTGCATAAAATGCATTGATTTTCTCGCTTTCTGCAGGTTTAAATAATTCAAACTGCAACCCACGTCCCAAACCAGCCTGATTGATATCCACCAATAGCCCTTCCATTTCTGATTTATCTGGCAATTGACGCAGCAAAGTTCCTAAAGACTGCTCGATATCTTTTAATTGCTGTCTTAATTCCGGCAAATTGATAACACTCTGTTTTTTTGCTAGATACGTGGTTTTTAATGTTTCTTCTTGTGTTTTGGCGTTTTCCAATTCTTGAAATTGATCGCTCCAAATATAGAAATACCCGCCAATCACAATCGCCACAAAAAGAATAACTAAGGCAACCGTTTTAAATGCAGTTGGCCAATCCCCGATCTTATTGATATCCAATTGACGCAATTCGACCATTAAATCCATATGCTCACCTTGTTTAATTAATGTAACGAAAGAAAAGGTTATGACAATTACGAGTTATTCTTCCGAGTCGGTCTGGTTATATTTGACTTTCATATTGAATTCATTTTGCCGCGCGTTGTTGACGTTGATCGCTTTAATTTCAACAAGCAATGCTGATTCGAGATGAGGGGAAGATTCAAAATTTCGCATTAACGTGGAAATCCAAGCGTTAGACTGCGCATGCCCGACCAAATTAATATCATTGCCAACTTGTTTAATGCTGCGCAAATAAACACCATCTGGCAGTAGCCGAGCAATCTGATCCAATAAATGCACAGCATCCAATCGACTATTCTGCAATGTCTCAACAATATTTTTGCGTGCCAATAGTTCTTGTGTGCGCCCTTTAATATCTTTGATTTCAGTGATTTGTTTGTCTAGAATTGCAGTTTGGTCTGTTAAAAACTGATTGCGTCGATTCTGATAATCAATCTCATCGGAAATCATGGATGAAATGCCCCAGACTACTAAAATCCCAGAAAAACATACAATGCCCGCTAAAATAGCAATCTGTTGCTCACGCGCCTTGCGCTTTATTTCACGATGAGGAAGTAGGTTGATGCGTATCATGATGGATCAAAACTACGAAGTGCCAAACCACATGCAACCAATAAAGCGGGTGCATCCTGATTGAGCTGTCGAGGAATAATGCGATTTGATAATTCCATATTTTCAAAAGGATTGACAGTAAAAGTACTTACTTGTGTTCGAGAAGCAATAATTTCGTTGAGCCCCGTAATTCCTGCACAACCTCCTGCGATAAATATGTAGTTAATCTCAGTATATTGTGTAGACGTATAAAAGAACTGAATAGCACGCATAATTTCAATGGCTAAAGTTTCGCAAAAAGGTTGCAAAACATCCGACTTATAGTTTTCGGGCAAACTGCCATTGCGTTTGGCAATTTCAGCCTCTTCCAATGGAAGATTAAATTGATTAGAAATTTCCTGTGTTAGTTGATTTCCGCCAAACGGCTGATCACGGCTATAAACGGATTCACCATTATGAAACACATTCATTTTTATCGTTGTGGCGCCTATATCCACGAGTGCAATAATCTGATTTTTACCCTCCTCAGGTAAATGATTCAAAGCTAACTCGAAAGCTGACTGCGCAGCATAGGGTTCGATATCCATTACCATGGCTTTAAGTCCTGCTGATAAAGCCACAGCGACACGGTCTTCAACTTTTTCTTTGCGTGAAGCTGCGATCAATACCTCAACTTCTTGCGCATTCTCAACATTAGGTCCGATAACTTGAAAATCCAAATCAACTTCATCCAATGAAAAAGGAATGTATTGACTTGCTTCATTTTCGACCTGAAACACCAGATCCTCTTCTCGTTGCCCCGCCGGAACATTAATCTTTTTAGTAATCACATCGGTAAGTGGCAACGCAAGCGCCACATTTTTTAGGCGCGTTCCCATTCTGCGCCACGCCCTTTGTAAACATTCGCTCACCGCTTCCATATTAGCGATGTTACCTTCAGTTACCGATTCTGCCGGAATAGCTTCTATCACATAGCGTTCCATGCGATATAATTGAGCATCTTTACCGACACGTGATAGTTCAACCATTTTTATTGACGACGAACTGATATCAATGCCAATCAAGGTAGGCGATTTACTTTTCAAAAAATCCAAATTGATTGAAAAATTTTCCTTAAATGTTGATATAGTAGAAGCAATATTCATAAAGTAAATTCTTCAAAAAGTGGAAATCATATAATTGACTCTTAAATTCATGCCTAAGCTGTTAGCGATAACGTAATCGAAATTTTGTCATACTTATTAAAATTTTCATTTGAAGAAAAACAATACATTACCCCCCTAACTGTTCATATTACTCATTGTATTTTTCAATAAATTCTATTCATGTTTTCTCGTTGGCTTTCTTATTTGTTTTATACCTTTCTCGGATTGGGTTTAGTAGGCGTACTTCTCGCTGGATTCGGAGGACTTGTAATCTATTCCAATCTCCCTTCTCTGGAGACCTTGACCGATTATCGTCCAAAAATTCCATTGCGAATTTATAGTGATGAAGGGTTATTGATTGGAGAGTTTGGTGTTGAAAGACGCAATATCGTTACCATCGAAAAAGTACCAAAACACTTAAAGCAAGCGATTCTTGCTGCTGAAGATGATCGTTTCTATGAACACGGTGGCGTTGATTACATAGGTGTTTTACGTGCAGCCTATTCAAATTTTACGGCAGGTAGTGTGCAACAAGGTGCCAGTACAATCACCATGCAAGTTGCACGCAATTTTTTTCTGACTCGAGATAAAACATTTACTCGCAAGCTGAATGAAGTGCTGCTGGCATTCAAAATTGAAAAAAATCTCAGTAAAGATAAAATCTTAGAGCTGTATATCAACCAAATATATTTAGGACAACGCAGCTATGGCTTTTCTGCTGCCGCTCAAACCTACTTTGGCAAACCACTTGAAGAAATTGATATCGCCGAAGCGGCTGTGTTGGCTGGATTACCCAAAGCACCTTCTACATACAATCCCATTAGTAATCCCAAACGCGCTAAAAGTAGACAACTTTATGTTTTAGGCCGTTTGCACAAATTAAAATATATTTCACGCGAAGAACTAAGTTCGCTGGAAAAACAACCCATTATCGTAAAAAAACAATCGATCATTTTTGCGACCCCCGCTGAATATGTCGCTGAAATGGTACGCCAAGTCATTTATGATCGCTTTCAGGAAGAGGCTTACACCAAGGGAATTCGTGTCGACACCACTATTCGTCAGAAAGATCAAGATACGGCCTATTATGCTTTAAGAAAGAATTTAATCGAATACGATAGAAAACACGGATACCGTGGTCCGGAACGATACATTGACTTACTGAAATACGGTAGTAATCAAGAAAAAACGCTTGATGAAGCACTCGATGAGATAACCGAAATTGATATGATCTATCCAGCAATTGTGCTAGCTGCTAAACCCAATACTGTGCAAGCTTACCGCAAAGGCGGAGAAATGATAGAAATTAGCGGAGAAGGTTTAAAATTTGCACAAAAACATTTGCCAACCCATAAAAAGGAACAAGGAAAAAATTACCTCAATCCAGGCGCCGTGATACGCGTTCAAAAGGATTTAAAAAATAATGTCTGGCATATTGTGCAGCTGCCAGAAGTTGAAGCAGCCATCGTCTCACTTGATCCGAATGATGGTGCGATACGTGCCTTAGTAGGTGGTTTTGATTTTCAAAAGAATAAATTCAATCATGTCACGCAAGCCTGGCGGCAACCAGGTTCGAGCTTTAAGCCTTTTATTTACTCTGCAGCGCTTGAAAAAGGATTTACTCCTGCCACGATTATCAACGACGGTCCGCTTTCATTTAACGCCACCCAAACTGGCAGCCAAGCGTGGGAACCAAAAAATTTTGATGGCAAATATGATGGCCCTGTTCGTATGAGAACAGCTTTGGTGAAATCGAAAAACTTGGTTTCAATACGTATTCTCCAGGCTATTGGAGTACATTATGCACAGGACTATATATCTCGATTCGGATTTGATGCGAATCGCCACCCGGCATACTTGCCCATGGCACTCGGATCAGGATCAGTCACTCCGATGCAAATGGCAGTCGGTTATTCGGTATTCGCGAATGGCGGTTATCGCATTGCACCCTATTTCATCAAAAAGATAGAAGATGAAAAAGGCAATGTATTAGAAGATTTCCAGCCTGTCAGTGTTACAAACGGCGCCAAACGCGTCATAGACCCTCGCAATGCTTTTATCATGACCAACATCATGCAAGATGTTATTAAATCGGGTACCGCCACCCGCGCTAAAGAATTAGGACGCACTGACTTAGCCGGGAAAACGGGCACAACGAGTAATTATGTTGATGCTTGGTTTTGTGGTTATCAAAAAGACCTAGTAACGATATCGTGGATAGGGTACGACGAACCCAAATCACTCGGTAGCAACGAAACAGGGGGACGTGTTGCTTTGCCTATTTGGATGGACTACATGAGGACCGCTATGAAAGATGTTCCAATGGCTGAGTATAAAATTCCTAAAGGCATTACGGTGGCTAAAATAAACTCAGGAACAGGATTTAGAGATGCAGGAGGGAATATGTCAGAATATTTCTTTAGCGAACAACTCCCGCCTGTTTATGAACCACCTCCTGTTGAATACGCGCCTAAATCAGGAGAACCAGGGGTTCGAGAGGAGAAAGATGTGCGAGATCAGCTCTTTTAAAAATAATTGCGGTTACTTTCGCTAATCTCTCTAACCTTTAACGATATTTATTTATTTTTTGCTAACCATTGAGCAGCCTCGATCGCATAGTAAGTCAATATACCATCCGCTCCTGCTCGTTTAAATCCGAGCAAAGATTCTAATACGCAAGCTTCCTCATTCAACCATCCATTGGCTGCCGCAGCTTTCAACATGGCGTATTCACCACTAACTTGATATACAAAAGTTGGCGCTTGGTACTTGTCTTTAACGCGCCGCACGATATCAAGATAAGGCATACCTGGTTTAATCATAACCATATCCACCCCTTCAGATAGATCCAAACCCACTTCCCAAAGCGCTTCATCAGTATTCGCAGGATCCATTTGATAGGTATATTTATTTCCTGCGCCTAGATTAGCTGCAGAACCAACCGCGTCACGAAAAGGGCCATAAAAACTTGAAGCATACTTGGCCGAATACGCCAGAATTCGAGTATGGATAAAACGTTGGCTATCAAGACTTTCTCGAATTGCCCCTACACGTCCATCCATCATGTCTGATGGAGCAACGATATCGGCTCCAGATTGCGCATGCGAGATTGCCTGCTGACAAAGTACGTGAACGGTTTCATCGTTCATGACATAACCATTGTCATCAATCAGACCATCTTGCCCGTGACTCGTATAAGGATCTAACGCTATGTCGGTTATGACACCGAGCTCAGGAAAGTTTTTTTTCAATTGCCGAACAACTTGCGGAACCAAGCCGTCCGGGTTATATGCTTCATCAGCAGTCAAATTCTTCAATTGACTTTCAATCACGGGAAAAATAGCTAGTGCAGGAATACCAAGCTGCAAACATTTTTCTGCTGTATGCAACAAGTGATCAAGAGATTGTCTACTCACGCCGGGCATTGATGAAACATTCTCAATCTTATTTTTTCCATCCAATACAAATACTGGATATATCAAATCAGATGGTTGTACATGAGATTCACGCACAAGACGCCGAGAAAAGTCATCACGGCGCAACCGGCGCATTCGTTTATTAGGAAACTGGTTAAATAAAAACATAATAAAAAATTTTAACGAACATTTTTTGAACTTATTGGTAATTTCTTCTCTCTTAATGATGAGATTAATTATTAATGCTCGTTTTTCTCCTCCCTAAGACGAAGCCTTGTGTAAGGCAATTTCCCCAACCTTCTCCCCTTTGGTTGGGGATTTTTTTTGTCATTTGTTTAAAATTCTTCATTTTTATTCGATTCATCTTTTTAATCATCATATTGATTATAAAAAATAATAACAGATCCTTGAAAATAACTTTTGATTACCACTTATTCATTGGTAATCCATTTATGAATCATTGTACTCGCATCCTCGATTCCCAATGGCGCGGTACTTGAAAATAGTTGCACACTGCAGCGAGAATAAGCACTTTCTTGCAAAAACAGTTTGATGTCTTTTAAGGTTTCGTTTGCACGAAGTTTACTAAGTTTGTCTGCTTTTGTGAGTAAAATATGAACTGCCTTACCTTTTGGCATAAACCAATCCAGCATTTGGATATCGAGCGGCTTAAAGGGATGTCGCACATCCATGATCAACACCAGTCCCTTCAACGATTCACGTTGCTGTAAATAATTATTTAATAGCTTACTCCACTTCGCCCGCACAGCTTGCGGAACTTCAGCATACCCATAACCCGGCAAATCAACGAGAAATTGCTCGTCATATCCAGAAATTTTAAACAGATTAATGAGTTGTGTTCGACCAGGTTTCTTGCTCACAAAAGCCAATCGGTTTCTATTAGTCAGCGTATTAATAACGCTTGATTTTCCAGCGTTTGAACGTCCCGCAAAAGCGATTTCTCCCTTTGAATCAGAAGGCAAATCATGCATCTCGGCAACTGATTTATAAAAACTCACATTTTGGAATGGGAACATAAAAATATTTACTTAATTACTGCTACGGTTGTACGTCAATTATCACTACTCCCACCAATAATTGCTAGCCCTTCAAGCACCAGTTCATCCACTGCTAGCATCGGCAGTTTTATATAAGGCGTCAATTTATTGGCTCCACCACCGCTCATCACACATTTAATCTCTAAGCTTTCCAATTGATTACTCAACAAGTTATGCATTCTTTCTATAGCACCGACTAGACAGTGGATGACTCCACTTTGAATGGCATCACCGGTATTAAGTGGGAAATTTTCGTAACAACCTCGCTTCTGATTCTCTAATTGAGTACCCGAAAACAAGTTTTCCAAAATTAGGTGATTACCCGGCACAATAATCCCCCCCAGAAACTCACCCTGATCGGAAAGTGCGTCAACAGTCATTGCAGTACCAACATTCACCACTAAACATGCGTGATGGTTGTTTTTTTCCCAAGCTGCAATTAATGCAGCCCAACGATCACTTCCTAATTGGCGCGGATCATGATAATGATTCGAAATTCCAAATCCATTCTTTTGCGCAACAATCCAATAAGGTTCTAATGAGAAGATTGACGTAAGAATTTGCTCAAGTTCATTGCGTATAACTATTTTTCCTACATGGGAAACTATTATCGCAGTAGGTTTTGGGAATGCTATAAAATGATTCTTTAACAAAGAAGCATCGAGATAATGGACCTTGCCTTTTTTGATCCATTGATTGTTATCACGCAAACCCCATTTTATGTATGAATTTCCCGAATCAATAGTTAATATCGCCATTTCGGTCAATTCTCTTCCCGTAACGAAACATCTCCAACATTAAATATTTCTCTGCCAGAGTCGGTCAACAAAAAAAGTGCACCATCATCATCAACACCGTTAACAATTCCCATGATTTGATTCTTGGGGGTTTTTAAACAAACCCTTTTGCCTTCATAAGCATGATAGCTTAGCCATTCACTTTTAAAAAAACAAAATCCGAATTTTTCAAAATCAGAAATTACCTTCCTTAATTCAATTAACAAAACACTTAAAACCAAATTTCGGTCGAATAACTTTCCTGTTATTTGGAATAAATCTGTTGTTTCGGTAACAATGTTAGTGCGAGTAGTATTTGAGAGATTAAAATTAATTCCGATCCCGATCACCGCGTTGCAACGCTTTTCCATTCCACTACGTAATTCAATCAAAACTCCAGCCAACTTATGATGATTAAACAATACATCGTTAGGCCATTTGAGATAAATGTGCTCAATCGAAAAAGATTTAAAAACTCGAATAAGAGCTATTCCGACAACTAGGCTCAAGCTAGATAATTGAAATGAAGGCTGTTCTTTAAAGTGCCAATTAATTGAGAATGTTAAACTTTCTCCGAATCCACTGACCCAACTGCGGCCGTTTCTTCCTCGACCTTTGGTTTGTACTTCCGCAACAGCAACATGAATGAGACTTGATTTGTTAGATACTTTATTGCTTTTAAAAAAATCAATAAGAAATGTATTTGTTGATTCGATGGAATCAAAAATATTTAAACTGAAATAATTTGATTCAACACCCAGATATTTAAGAATTATTTCTGTATCTAACAGAGCAAGAGAATTTTGCAATGAAACATTGCCTTCTATAAATTGAATCAAAAAAATAATATTACAATCAATGCGCGGTAACTCTTTAAGTCTAAATAAAAAAACGCTGATTCCTCAATAATTATTGAACAATCAGCGAATTTTCTAAATAAACGAAAACAGTTTGATTTTTTTATGCGATAACTTTAATGACACTAGAATTGAAGATCATTCAGAAAATTAATTTTCATTCTTTGATAAATTGACATCATTCTCTTCAATTCTGTCTACTAGTTCGATCAATGCCATCGGTGCATTATCACCTTTTCTAAAGCCGCATTTCAATATACGTACATATCCACCAGGTCTTTTCTCATACCTCGGACCTAATTGATCAAATAGTTTTGAAACTATCAAACGATTCCTTAGGCGATTAAAAACTAAACGGCGATTAGCCAGAGATGGTTTTTTACCAATGGTAATCATTGGTTCAACATATCTTCTTAATTCTTTAGCTTTTGGTAAGGTGGTAACAATTACCTCGTGATGCAATAAAGAATTACTCATATTGCGTAACATAGCCATTCGATGACTACTAGTCCGATTTAATTTTCTAAAAGCATTATTGTGGCGCATGATTTGCATCCTTAGCAATATTATCCAAATTTGCCGGTGGCCAATTGTCTAATTTCATTCCTAACGAAAGTTCTCTTGCAGCAAGAACCTCTTTTATTTCATTCAAAGATTTTCGACCTAAATTAGGTGTACGTAACAGCTCCGCTTCCGTTCTTTGAATTAAATCACCGATATAATAAATATTCTCAACTTTTAAACAATTTGCAGACCTTACAGTTAGCTCTAAATCATCAACAGGTCGCAATAATATAGGATCTATACGCGGCATTTGCGGCTGTTCTTTTGAAATGGGAGTGCTTTCCAAATCAGCAAAAACAGACAATTGTTGTACCAAAACACGAGCAGCATTACGTATCGCTTCCTCCGGTTCAACAATACCATTTGTCTCTAAATCAATAATCAATTTATCTAGATCTGTCCTTTGTTCAACGCGCGCACTTTCAACGGAGTAGCTCACACGCTTAATTGGACTAAAAGAAGCATCCAGAAAAATAGTACCAATTGATTTATCAGATCCCTTGCTTCGTCTAACCGCAGCAGGAACATAACCACGTCCCTTTTCTACTTTCATTTGGATATCGAGAACTCCATTAGAAGTCAAATGGGCTATCACGTGGTCTGGATTAATAATTTCCACATTGTGATTAGATTCTATATCACCAGCTGTAACTAGACCTTTACCTGATTTATTCAACGTAAGTATTGTTTCAGTATCATTATGCAATCTTAAAACGATACCCTTTATATTAAGAAGAATATCCACGACATCTTCTTGTACGCCATCCAATGCGGAGTATTCATGAACAATACCTGCTATTTTAATCTCCGTAGGCGCATATCCAGTCATCGAAGACAACAAAATTCTACGCAAAGCGTTGCCTAATGTATGTCCATATCCTCGCTCAAACGGTTCCATGACAATCTTAGCGTGTACCGGCGAAATATTTTGAACATCTATAATTCTAGGTATTAATAACTCATTACCTTGCATGATTAAAATTCCTGCGAAAAAAGTAAATCCATAAAACTAGAAGGTTATTATTTGGAATACAATTCCACCACTAGAGATTCATTAATTGTTGCAGGCAATTCTGATCGATCAGGTTGTTCTTTAAAAATCCCCTTCATTTCCTTAGTATTTACTTCAATCCAACTCGGAAAATTGCGATTACTAGCGGAATCGATAGCTGCTTTAATACGCAACTGATCTTTGGAATTTTTAGACACCTCAATAACATCACCGGATTTCACAATGTACGAAGGTATGTTTACACGTTTACCATTTACAAGTATGCAATTATGATTGACAATCTGCCTAGCCTCAGTACGAGATGAACCAAATCCCATATGATAAGCGACATTATCTAAGCGACTTTCTAGCAATTTCAGCAATGTGTCACCTGTAATTCCTTTTCTACTGTCCGCTTGCTTGTATATATTACGGAATTGTCTTTCTAAAATGCCATAAATTCGTCTCACCTTTTGTTTCTCACGAAGCTGGCCTCCATAATCAGACAATCTGCCTTTCTTTTGACCATGTTGTCCAGGAGGATAACTTCTTCTCTCGATAGCGCATTTATCAGTAAAACACTTTTCACCTTTTAAAAAAAGCTTTTCGCCTTCACGACGACATTGTTTACACTTCGGTTCTGTACTTCTAGCCAACGTAATCTCCTCAAATACGACGTTTTTTTGGTGGTCGACATCCATTATGGGGCACAGGCGTAACGTCTGAAATGCTCGTAATTTTAAATCCTGCAGAATTAAGTGCTCTCACAGCAGAATCTCTTCCTGGACCGGGGCCTTTTATTTTTACCTCTAAATTTTTTACACCACACTCAATCGCAACTTTACTCGCGTTCTCAGCTGCTATTTGTGCTGCAAACGGAGTGCTCTTTCTCGAACCTTTAAAACCCGCGCCACCAGAAGTCGCCCACGATAAAGCATTACCTTGTCTATCGGTAATCGTTACAATGGTATTGTTAAAAGACGCATGTACATAGGCAATTCCCTCGGATACATTTTTTTTAATCTTTTTTCGCGTACGTGAAACAGTCTTAACCATATGATATAAAGCCTTCGTATAAACTCATAAATTATTTTGATCTCAAAGCCTTACGAGGACCTTTTCTTGTTCTCGCATTGGTACGAGTACGTTGACCTCGAACGGGTAAACCTCTTCGATGACGCAATCCTCGATAACACCCAAGATCCATTAATCTCTTGATATTCATCGACACTTCACGTCGCAAATCACCTTCTACTGTCATCTTAGAAATATATTCACGTAACTTATCAACTTGTTCATCCGATAAGTCTTTTATTTTTTTATATTGCTCAATTCCAATTATTTCGCAAATTTTTTTAGACGTAGATCGTCCTATTCCATATATAGACGTCAGTGCAATCTCTGCATGCTGATTAGGTGGTATATTTACTCCGGATATGCGCGCCATTTAATTTTTCTCATCCATTAAAATTAAAATTGTTAACCTTGCCGCTGTTTATGACGAGGATCGGTGCATATCACTCTGATAACCCTATTTCTTCGAATTATTTTGCAATTTCTACAAAGCTTTTTTACAGATGCATTAACTTTCATTGTTTTCCTTTTTTAATTCTAAAAACTCTCAATATTGAATGGTATAGTAAAAAATAACAATCTAATTCTACCCATAATTTATTTAGCTCTAAAAGTAATCCTTGCTCGAGTCAGATCATAAGGCGTTAGATCTACAGTAACTTTATCACCGGGTAAGATTCGAATATAGTGCATTCGCATTTTTCCCGATATATGGCCCAATACTATATGACCATTTTCTAATTTTACTCGAAAAGTTGCATTTGGGAGGGTTTCTAAAATTTCACCCTGCATTTGTATCGTTTCTTCTTTAGCCATTAAACCTTCAGTAAATTTATTATTTGACCGAGTTTCTACTCACAGCTTGATTTCCCTTAAAATTAGCTTTTTTCAGCAAGCTATCATATTGAGAAGACATAACATGAGATTGAATTTGAGCCATAAAATCCATTGTCACAATCACAATAATTAATAGCGAAGTACCGCCAAAATAAAAAGGGACATTCCATTTTAGGATTAAAAATTCTGGCAGTAAGCATACAAGCGTAACATACAGAGATCCAATTAATGTTAAGCGAAGCATTACCCGTTCAATATATCGAGCTGTCAAATCTCCTGGTCTTATTCCTGGAACAAATGCACCACTTTTTTTAAGATTATCAGCGGTTTCTTTGGGATTAAACACAAGCGCCGTATAGAAAAAACAGAAAAATATAATCATCAGTGAATACAAAACCACATAAATCGGTTGCCCAGGCGACAAAGCAGCACTTAAATCTTTTAGCCAAGTCATCGATTGTGCATCAGCAAACCATCCTGTTAAGGTCGCTGGAAACAAAATAATACTCGAAGCAAATATGGGAGGAATCACACCTGCCATATTAAGCTTTAGAGGCAAATGGGAACTTTGTCCGCCATAAACTTTACGCCCTATCTGACGTTTAGCGTAATTAATCGGTAACCGACGCTGTCCTTTTTCTACATAAACCACCAAGCCAGTGATCAATGCAGCTATAACAAAAATGGCGAGTGCTACTAAAAAATGCATTGAGCCAGTGCTAACCAAATCTAAAGTTCCACCTATAGCACTTGGAAGACCCGCAGCTATCCCAGCAAAAATAATCAATGAAATTCCATTTCCAACACCACGCTCTGTAATTTGCTCACCCAACCACATTAAAAAAATAGTCCCTGTAACTAATGTAATAACTGTAGTCAGTACAAACATTTCACCAGGATTAATGACTAATCCACTTTGCGCCTGTAAAGCAATCGAAATTCCATAACTCTGCACCAAGGCTAATAATAACGTTCCATATCGAGTATATTGCGTTATCTTCCTTCTTCCACTTTCACCTTCTTTTTTTAGTGCTTCCAGATATGGCACGGCTACCGTACCAAGCTGCATAATAATAGATGCAGAAATGTAAGGCATAATGCCTAAAGCAAAAATGGAAAATCTGGAAAGCGCTCCGCCTGAAAACATGTTAAACATTCCCAAAACACCACTTTCTTGAGATCGAAATAAATCTTTTAAAACTACAGGATCTATTCCTGGCACTGGCACATGTGCACCAATCCTATAAACTATAAGCGCCAAAAGTAAAAACCACAGGCGTTTTTTTAATTCAGAAAGTTTATCAATCGGCTTATTTAACATTTTATAATTGTTCTCATACTACTTTTTATGCGACAGATCAGTCACCATTCTTGACATACTGATTTTTTACTCCAGCACTTAACTTAATTTCATCAGAAAAAACAACTTTTTTGTCAAAACTCTCTGAACTATAGAACTTAACTGTCTTAACATTATCAGAAATAATGTGATTATCCTTTAAAACTGAGATAGATATGACTGTCTTAAGTTTATCCGCATCTAAATTATTCAAATCAGATAATCGCAGTGACGCTTTTCGCAGTTTCGACGAAGCTAATGCATTAAAACCTCTTTTAGGGAGACGCCTTTGAATCGGCATTTGTCCGCCCTCAAATCCCACTTTGTGAAAACCTCCAGATCTAGACTTTTGACCTTTATGACCTCTTCCGCAAGTTTTTCCAAGACCAGATCCGATTCCTCGGCCAACTCGAGTTCTACCTTTTTTTGCCCCAAATGCAGATTTAATGGAATTTAGTAACATATTTTTTATCAGTTTTGCTTCAATAAATAATCGACTTTACGTATCATGCCTCTTACTTCCGCAGTATCATTTAACGTCGATGAGCTATTTATTTTTCTGAGTCCCAAGCCACGAACAGTTTCACGATGAGATTTTTTCACACCAATAGTGCTGCGAATTAAAGTAATAGTAATTACTTTATTTTTCTTATCACTCATGATTAATCATTTCCCAAAATCTCTTTAACACTTTTTCCACGCTTAGCGGCAATATATGAAGGTGAATGAATTGAGTTCAATCCATTCAATGTCGCTCTAACAACATTATATGGATTAGTTGATCCAATACATTTTGCGAGAATATTGGTCATTCCCATCACTTCAAAAATAGCCCGCATTGGTCCACCTGCTATAATTCCAGTGCCTTCAGGTGCTGGTTGCATATAAACCTTGGCGGCATCATGAGTTCCTACAACTGGATGATAAATGGTTCCATTTTTTAATTTTATTTTTATCATTTTCTTACGAGCTTCATCCATAGCTTTTTGCACGGCTACTGGAACTTCTCTGGACTTCCCTTTACCCATTCCAACACTGCCTTCGCCATCTCCTACTACAGTCAACGCAGAAAATCCCAATATCCGACCACCTTTGACAACCTTAGTAACCCGATTAATTGCGACCATTTTTTCACGCAAATCATCTCTTGCACTTCCGCCTTCCTCAGTTACCACTTTATCAGCTGTTTTACTTACTTTGACCATTTTGCAACACCTTTTTTTCTAAAATTTGAGACCACCTTCTCTAGCAGCATCAGCTAAAGCTTTAATTCGACCATGATACTTGTAGCCAGACCGATCAAAAGCAATGTCGCGAACTCCGATATTTAATGCTTTTTCAGCAATTCTCTTTCCAACATTTATAGCAGCGGTAATATTACTGCCCGTTGAAAGTTGTTTACGCATATCTTCTTCTAAAGTGGATGCGCTCGCAATCGTATTACCTTTTTTATCATCAATTAATTGTGCATAAATATGAGAATTTGTACGATGGACTGTCAAACGCACTGAACCGATGAGCGCAATTCTTTTTCTCGTTTCTTTGGAGCGTCTAATTCTCTTTTGTTTTAAATTTTGCATGATCAGTTCGCCAACTTATTTTTTCTTAGTTTCTTTAAGAACGATAACTTCATCTGAATATCTTATTCCTTTACCCTTATATGGCTCAGGTTGACGATATGCACGAATCTCAGCAGCTGTCTGCCCTACCTTTTGCTTATCAATACCCTTAATAATAATTTCAGTTTGACTTGGCGTTTCAATTTTAATGCCAATTGGCACTTCATAATCCACAGGATGAGAAAAACCTAATGATAAATTAACTTTTTGAGCAGCAGCTTGCGCACGATACCCCACTCCAACCAAAGTCAATTTCTTCTCAAAACCTTCAGAAACACCCTTTACCATGTTTGCTAATAAAGCGCGAACGGTACCAGACATAGCATTAGAAAATTTAGTGACATCCGTTGCTTTAATTTTTATATGATCATCGATTAATTCCAATGCAACAGTGCTTTCAATCGGTCTCTTTAAGATTCCTAAAGGCCCTTTTACGGTCACTTCAGACCCCGTGATAGTGATCTCCACATTTTTAGGAACAGAAATCGGGTTATTACTTACTCGTGACATTCCAATTATCCTTTACACAACCGTACACAAAAGCTCACCGCCCACTCCCATTTGACGAGCATTACGCGCCGTCATTACCCCTTTAGAAGTTGTCACAATCGCGATACCCATTTCATTTGTTACATTAGTCAATTTTAAACTTGACTTATATTGTCTTAACCCAGGTTTGCTGATGCGAACTACGCTCTCAATAACAGGGTCACCTAAATAGTATTTCAACGTAATGACTATTTCACTTTTCTTACTATTATCAAGTTGATTGACTCTATAATTGTCAATATAGCCTTCTTCTTTTAACACTTTGACTATAGCCAATTTTATTTTCGAATTTGGTACGTTAACTTCTTTTTTCTCAACTAATTGCGCATTTCTTATGCGTGTTAACATATCCGCAATAGGATCACTCATGCTCATACTATTTTTTCACACCCTATTATTTATCAATTCGACTTATTAAAAGTTACCAACTCGCTTTGATGATTCCTGGAATTTTCCCACTCATCGCGATATCTCTAAGTTTGCTTCGACCTAATCCAAACTTAGAATAAACACCGCGTGGTCTTCCTGTTAATGTACACCTATTTCTTATACGTACAGGACTAGAATCTCTCGGTAGTTTTTGAAAACTTAATCTAGCCTCAAATCTTTCTTTATCCTCAAGATTAAGATTATTTATTTTTTCAAGAAGTGATTTACGCAAAGATTGATACTTAGCAACAATTTTTTGTCGTTTTAAATTTCTATTTGTAATAGCCAGTTTAGCCATCTTATTCTCAATTTTTAAACGGAAAACTGAACGCAGAGAGCAATGCTTTAGCTTCGCTATCACTCTTTGCTGTCGTCGTTATCGAAATATTCATACCTCTTAGAGCGTCTATTTTATCATACTCAATCTCAGGAAATATAATTTGCTCTTTAATACCCATATTATAATTCCCTCTACCATCAAAGGATTTTCCTGAAATACCACGAAAATCTCTAATTCTTGGAATAGCAATTGTTATGAGTCTATCAAGAAACTCATACATTCTTTTTCGACGCAATGTAACCATACAACCAATCGGATAACCATCCCTTACTTTAAAAGTAGCGATTGATTTTTTTGCTCTAGTAACAACAGGCTGTTGACCTGCTATTTTCTTCAAATCACCCAAAGCAAGCTCAACAACTTTTTTGTCTGTTGTCGCTTCCCCTAATCCTATATTAAGAGTTATCTTGGTGATTTTAGGAACTTCCATCACACTTTTGTATTTAAACTGTTCAATCAACTGCTTCGTAACAGTTTGACGATAAAATTCTTGTAAGCGAGTAGTCATATATTATGGAAAAATTAAATCTGATCGTTAAGATTGCGTTCCAATCATTTCACCAGATGATTTATAAATTCGAATCTTTTCTTTGTTTTCATTAATCTTAAAACCAACACGATCAGCTTTTTTTGAAGAAAAATTATAAATAGCGAGATTCGAAATATGAATAGGCATCTCTTTATCGATGATTCCGCCCTGCGCACCACTGGAAGGATTCGGTTTTTGATGTTTTTTTACCAAATTCACTCCTTGCACTACGACATAATCATCACTATTTACTTTAATAATCGCCCCCCTTTTTCCTTTATCCTTCCCAGAAAGAACGATTACGTCATCACCTTTTCTCAATTTTTTCATAGCTTCTTTATATATCGTTACAAAACTTCAGGTGCCAGAGAAACAATTTTCATAAAACGTGCATTTCGTAATTCTCTAGTAACTGGTCCAAATATACGTGTTCCGATTGGCTCTAATTTATTATTTAATAAAACTGCAGCATTATCATCAAACTTTAATAAAGATCCATCTATACGTCTTACACCCTTGGCGGTTCTAACAATTACCGCATTATAAACTTCACCTTTCTTAACGCGTCCACGCGGTGCAGCGTCTTTTATACTGACTTTAATCACATCACCTATCTCAGCATATTGTTTCTTAGAGCCCCCGAGAACTTTTATGCACATAATAGACTTTGCGCCAGTATTATCAGCGACTTTTAATATTGTTTGCATCTGGATCATATAGTAACTCTTAATTTCTCAATTAAAAACAATCAAACCAATTCAAATTGGATAAACAAATCAAAAGTCAACTATGAATACCTGATTTATTTAATAAACCCACTACCTTCCATGCTTTAGTTTTTGAAATAGGTTTACATTCTTCAATAATAACGCTATCACCAATACCATATTGGCCATCTTCATCCACGTGTGCATGATATTTTTTAGAGCGCACAATATATTTTCCATAAAGTGGATGCTTCAACTTTCTCTCAACTAATACCGTGACAGTTTTAGTCATCTTATCACTAGTAACTTTGCCGTTTAATGTACGATGAAGTTTTTCAGTTGTCATGGTTTTTAGTTTTTTCAGTAATAACAGTTTTTACTCTAGCAATATCTTTTTTTATCATTTTAATTTTTGTGTTATTTGATAGCTGTTGCGTTGCCAATTGCATTCTTAACACAAAATGCGTTTTTAGTAATGAGATAAGTTCCTTATTGAGTTCAGGTATCTCTTTATTTCTTAATTCAGCAGCTTTCATTATGAATGTTATCCACCAAGTTGTCTGATCATAAATGTTGTTTTAATAGGCAATTTAGCCGCAGCCAGTCTAAACGCTTCTCGTGCCAATTCTTCGTTAACTCCATCCATTTCATAGAGCATTTTGCCTGGTTTAATTTCAGCAACATAATATTCTGGATTTCCTTTCCCATTACCCATCCTTACCTCAGCAGGTTTACTCGAAATAGGTTTGTCTGGAAAAATTCTAATCCAAATACGCCCACCTCTTTTTATGTACCGAGTCATGGCACGACGAGCAGCCTCAATCTGCCTGGCAGTTATTCGTCCTCTTTCTGTTGCTTTAAGGCCGAATTCACCAAAACTGACTTTTGTAGCACGAGTAGCTACTCCAGTGTTTCTACCCTTTTGCTGTTTTCTAAATTTAGTTCGAGCTGGTTGAAGCATTCTTATCCCCAGAACTTAATTGTTTTTTTGACTTTTCACTGATCTCATCTTGTTTTTCACTAACAGGAACAGCATCAATATCTGATGAATTCTTTAAATTTCCAGCATTTGATTTACTATAAACTTGTGAAGTAGGTTTTTTAAATGCTTTCTTTTTCTCATTATCGAGTAATGAAACATTTTGAGAAGCAAAATCATCTCTACCTAAAATTTCACCTTTAAAAATCCAAACTTTTATCCCAATAATTCCGTAGGTTGTATGAGCCTCAGAGGTTGCATAATCTAAATCGGCTCGCAGCGTATGCAAAGGAACTCTCCCTTCTCTATACCACTCAGTTCGGGCAATCTCAATTCCGTTTAATCTACCTGAACTCATAATCTTTATTCCTTGCGCACCTAATCTCATTGCATTTTGCATAGCACGTTTCATAGCACGGCGAAACATAATTCTTTTCTCTAATTGTTGTGCTATGTTATCCGCGATAAGCTGCGCATCTAATTCGGGTTTTCGTATTTCTTCTATATTGACATGAACAGGAATACCCATTCTTTTTTGTAATTCTGATCTCAGAATTTCAATATCTTCGCCCTTTTTTCCTATCACAATACCAGGTCGAGAACTAAAAATAGTGATTCTTGCATTTTTTGATGGTCTTTCTATCAATACCTTACCGACCGATGCATTTTTTAGTTTTTCACTCAAAAATGCTCTGACTTTAATGTCTTCATTCAGCATAGTAGAAAAGTTATTGCTGTTTGCATACCATCTCGATAGCCAATTTTTTTGTACTGACAATCGAAATCCAACCGGATTAATTTTTTGACCCATCAGCTAACACCCTTTTTAGCACGATTCATATCACTATCATCGCTTACTGTTAATTCAATATGACAGGTAGGCTTTGTTATTCTATTACCTCTTCCTTTTGCACGAGCACTTGTTCTTTTCATTAAAGTGCCTCGATCTACTAATATTTTAGAAATTTTTAGTTCGTCAATATCTGCGCCATCGTTGTGTTCAGCGTTTGCTATAGCCGAATCTAAAAGCTTTTTAATAATAGCGGAGCCTTTTTTAGGGCTAAATTTTAAAATACTTAAGGCATTTTCAACCGAAAGACCTCTGATTTGATCAGCCACCAAACGTCCTTTTTGTGCTGATAAACGAACGCCTTTTAAAATCGCTGTTGTTTCCATTGCCGTCTCTGTCTTATTTAGCTGTCGCTTTTTTATCGCCAGCATGTCCTTTAAAGGTACGCGTTAAGGAAAATTCACCAAACTTATGTCCAACCATATTTTCAGTGACAAAAACTGGAATATGTTGCTTTCCATTATGCACCGACACTGTAAGTCCAATAAAATCCGGAAGAATCGTAGAACGGCGTGACCAAGTTTTAATTGGACGCTTATCGCTCGTTTCTTGAGCCTTCCTTATCTTATTGAACAAATGAGCATCAACATAAGGTCCTTTTTTTACTGAACGAGGCATTTATGGTTATCCTTTTTTAGAATATCTGCGACGAACTATCATAGTTTCTGTTCTTTTATTTTTGCGCGTCCTATAACCTTTTGCTGGCACACCCCACGGACTAACAGGGTGTCTACCGGCAGAAGTTCTACCTTCCCCCCCGCCGTGAGGATGATCAATAGGATTCATGGCAACACCTCTAACCGTTGGGCGAATTCCTCGCCATCTTACTGCACCAGCCTTTCCAATAGATCTCAAATTATGTTCCGCATTTCCAACTTCGCCAATGGTTGCATAGCAATTAACATGAACTTTTCGAATCTCTCCCGACCGAAGTTTAAGCTGCGCATAACTACCTTCTCGAGCTTGTAACTGCACTGATGTTCCAGCCGACCGTGCTAGTTGTGCACCTTTGCCAGGCTGTAACTCAACACAGTGTACGATTGTGCCAACTGGGATGCTTCGCAATGGCAAAGCATTACCAGGTTTTATTTCTGCATGGTCGCCACTAGAAATTTGGTCTCCGACATTCAATCCTTTAGGCAAAATAATATATCTTCTTTCGCCATCTTTATAGCATATCAAAGCGATTGCTGCCGTTCGATTCGGATCATACTCTTTACGCTCAACAGTTCCTAAAATTTCGGTTTTATTTCTTTTAAAATCAATAATTCGATAATGCTGCTTATGACCACCTCCACGATGACGTGTGGTGATACGCCCATAATTATTACGCCCAGCCGTTTTAGATTGACTTTCAACTAGAGCCTTATGAGGTGATCCTTTATGCAACTCTTCATTAATAACCCTTACGACTGATCGCCGACCAGGTGACGTTGGTCTCAATTTAACTAATGCCATATTACTTAATCTCTACATTTGTGAAATTGGCAAAATTTAGATCTTGGCCATTTTTAATACTGACAATAGCTTTTTTCCAATCCTTTCTCTTGCCCATAAAACGACCAAATCTTTTACTTTTACCTTTTACATTAATCGTCGTAACTTTTTCTACTTCAATTTTTTGCTCTTTCCACAACAATTCCACTGCAGATTTTATTTCATTTTTACTTGCATCTACTATCACGCGAAATACTGTTTGATTATGCTTTTCACCCAAAAAAGTAGATTTTTCCGACACATGAGGAGACAATATTATCTTTAATAATCTCTCGCTTTCTAAATGTGTATCCTTCATGAAAGAATTTCCTCAAATTTTTTTATTCCCTGCAATGTTACAAGGGTTTTGTCAAACTTCAACAAACTTACCGGATCTACATAACTGGGCTCTGTAATCCAAACATCCGGAATATTTCTAGACGACAAATACAAATTGTCATCTAATTCATGAGTAACAATAAGGACTTTGCTCAATTCATTTTTTTTGAGTTTATCAATTAACTCTTTAGTTTTATGAGTCGCAACAGAAAACTCGTCAATGACTAATAACCTTTCGTCCCTAATAAGCTGAGATAGGATGACACACATACCAATCTTATACATCTTCTTATTAATTTTTTTCTTGAAATTCTCAGCCGGACTATTGGGAAATATTTTCCCTCCGCCTCGCCAAAGTGGACTCGAAGCCATACCTGCACGAGCTCTACCCGTACCTTTTTGTCTCCAAGGCTTTTTAGTCGACTTTGCTATATCAGATCTTCCTTTTTGCGCTCTGGTACCTAAACGGGCATTTGACAAGTAAGAAGTTACCAACTGATGGACAAGTCCCTCATTGTAATCTTTGTTAAAAAGAGCATCCGATACAACAACATTAGCAGATTGATTCTCTTTATTGAGAAGCCTGAGTTCCATTATTTATATACCTTATCACTACTCAATTTTTTATTGGTTATAACGCGTTACGACTATACAGCTTTTACGCTCGGCCTCACCACAACACAACCACCTTTGTGCCCTGGTATCGCTCCCTTAATCAATAGTAGATTTCTCTCACTATCTATTTTTAAAATCTCAAGATTTTGTATCGTTTTTTTCACATTACCTAAATGTCCCGACATACGTTTTCCGGGGAAAACTCGTCCGGGATCTTGGGCCATCCCGATAGATCCTGGTTTTTTATGCGCCTTAGAGTTTCCGTGACTGGCTCTGTTAGACGAAAAATTATGACGCTTTATAACCCCCGCATAACCTTTACCTATAGATATTCCAGTCACATCAACTTTTTGTCCTACCTTGAATGTATCATTAATATTCATTAACTGACCGACGGTCAATGAATCCAACTCTTGACTACCATCCATTCGAAATTCTTTTAGAGTACTTCCTATTTCAACGCCTGCCTTCGCGTAATGCCCTTGAATGGATTTAGTAGATCGACTAGACTTGCCTCTTCCAAAAGCCAATTGAACTGCAACGTATCCATCGCTTTCTTTATTTCGGACCTGAGTCACACGATTATTTGAAACATCTATGACCGTAACAGGCAAACTATTTCCTGCTTCAGAAAATATTCGCGTCATTCCAACTTTTTCACCAATTAATCCCAGACTCATTTTCTTATCTTCTAATTTCAATAGATTAATCTAATTAGCATCATCGATTTCTTTTTATAGAGATTATTTAAATTCTATAATTTAATTTCTACATCTACACCGGCTGGCAAATCCAATTTCATTAAAGCATCTACCGTTTTGTCAGTAGGATCAATGATGTCCATCAATCTCAAGTGCGTTCTAATTTCAAATTGATCACGCGAGGTTTTATTAACATGCGGAGAGCGCAAAACGTCAAAACGTTCTATTCGAGTAGGTAATGGAACCGGGCCTTTAACAACGGCTCCAGTTCGTTTTGCAGTTTCAACAATCTCCAACGCCGACTTATCAATGAGACGATAATCAAAAGCTTTGAGACGAATTCTTATTTTCTGATTTTGCATATACTAATTTAAGTATCCCAATTCAATTGATCCTATACACTTAACACTAGATAAAATTTATGTAGAAAATTTATTCAATAATCTTTGCAACGACGCCGGCACCAACGGTTCTGCCACCCTCACGTATCGCAAAACGCAACCCTTCTTCCATCGCAATCGGTGCGATCAAATTAACCGTCACCGATACATTATCTCCAGGCATCACCATCTCGGTTCCTGCAGGTAATTCAATCGCTCCCGTCACGTCCGTTGTCCTAAAATAAAACTGCGGCCGATACCCAGGGAAAAACGGTGTATGTCTACCCCCCTCTTCTTTACTCAACACATAAATCTCTGCCGTAAATTTGGTGTGCGGTGATATGCTACCAGGCTTCGCCAACACTTGACCACGTTCCACTTCTTCACGCTTCGTACCACGTAACAATATACCAACATTATCGCCAGCCTGACCTTGATCAAGTAGTTTGCGAAACATCTCTACACCCGTGCAAACTGTCTTTATCGTAGGTTTGATACCAACAATCTCAATCTCTTCACCGACCTTGATTATCCCTCTTTCTACCCGACCAGTCACCACCGTGCCGCGTCCAGAAATCGAGAAAACGTCTTCCACCGGCATAATGAAGGCTCCATCAATTGCTCGCTCCGGTTGCGGTATATAACTATCCAATGCTTCCGCTAACTTCAGAATCGCGCCTTCACCTATATCACTTGTGTCTCCTTCCAAAGCCTTGAGAGCTGATCCTATGATAATAGGTGTGTCATCGCCTGGAAATTCATATTTCGACAACAATTCGCGAATTTCCATTTCCACTAACTCGATCAACTCCGCATCATCCACCATGTCTGCTTTGTTCATGAAAACAATGATGTAGGGAACACCCACTTGACGAGCCAGCAATATGTGCTCGCGTGTTTGTGGCATAGGGCCATCCGCAGCCGATACGACTAATATAGCGCCGTCCATTTGCGCAGCACCCGTAATCATATTCTTAACATAGTCCGCATGACCAGGACAATCCACATGCGCGTAATGACGATTCGCCGTCTCATATTCTACGTGCGCTGTATTAATCGTAATACCAC